>ERZ1034969.6-NODE-6-length-214958-cov-10.654821_pt1 | contig 214958 bp, 180 predicted proteins | sample MGYA00520624_ERZ1034969 | MGnify/ENA primary metagenome ERZ1034969 (study PRJEB33766, sample SAMN09781776) | gut metagenome | biome: gut microbiome | host: Homo sapiens | place: Madagascar | study: EMG produced TPA metagenomics assembly of the PRJNA485056 data set...
ACAACGGACAATGGCAAGGACCGATATAAAACCAACACGTTTTGTCCTATAAGCCGCTTTTCAACCACTCCGCTCCTAAGCCTCTCTATGCTCCCTCTGGCTCTGCTGCTAATACAAGCTTTCCTGACACAATCCGCCACCAGCACAAGCACATAAAGCCCCTGCTGCCGTGATGCTGTAGGCGAAACTACATGCAAACTATAGGCGAGAGGCTGTTACCACGATGCGTCGGGCAATACACTATATGCGAGGCACTATAGACGAGCTGCAGAAAGACACTACAGGCAAGCTACAAGCGAGCTGGATATTCGCTCACAAACACTCAATAGGGCACAGGTTCTGGAAAACCCAGCTAGGTACAGCTTCTGGAAAATCCATCTAGATGCAGCTTCTAAAAAAATCCAGATCGATGCTTAAAATTCCAGGCGCTTTTCACAATAAAACCTTTTCACAATCAAACTACAGCAGACGATAAAACTGCAGCCCAGAGCTTACATGAAATGCATCATCACACCCTAGGCCGCAGATTTTTTAGAATTCTAAATAGGATCTGCACATCACTGAGCAGTACTCAACACCAAACGCCGTTCAGTGCCTTCATCAATTCTAGCAGCATCAACGTGCACTAAATCGCCGTCACTCACAACTCCGCTCAGGATCATCTGGGCAAGCTGATCGCCAATCTCACGCTGCACAAGACGGCGCAGCGGGCGAGCGCCATAAGCAGGGTCATAGCCATCAAGTGCAAGGATTGAGCGTGCACCCTCAGAGACGTCGAGCCGAATTCTGCGAGGTTCCAGCCTCTTTTGAAGTTGAGTAATCTGCAGAGCAACAATTTCCTCTATTTCCTCAACGCTCAACGGATCGAAAAGAATCACATCATCAAGGCGGTTGAGGAACTCTGGCTTGAACGCTCCACGCACAGTAGACATCACTTTTTCACGCTTTTCAGCCTCTGCAAGAGCTGGATCCGCCAGGAATTGCGAACCTAGGTTACTCGTGAGGATCACGATAGTATTGCGGAAATCCACTGTGCGCCCCTGCCCGTCTGTGAGGCGCCCATCGTCGAGAACCTGTAGCAGAATATCAAATACCTCTGGATGAGCTTTCTCTACCTCGTCAAGCAAAATCACACCATACGGTCTGCGGCGTACTGCCTCAGTGAGCTGCCCGCCTTCCTCATAACCCACATACCCTGGAGGAGCGCCCACTAAGCGCGCCACTGAATGCTTCTCGGAATACTCACTCATATCGATACGAACCAATGCCCGCTCGTCATCAAAAAGGAAATCCGCCAAGCTCTTTGCTAGCTCTGTTTTCCCCACACCCGTGGGTCCAAGAAACATAAACGAGCCAGTTGGACGATTCGGATCAGCAACTCCCGCACGCGAGCGCCGCACAGCATCTGCAACAGCGCGAACTGCAGCAGACTGCCCGATCAAGCGCTTTCCGATATGCTCTTCCATATGGAGCAACTTCTCGGTTTCCCCCTGAAGCAAACGCCCCACAGGAATTCCCGTCCATGCAGCAACCACTTCAGCAACACCATCAGCATCAACTTTTTCAGCGATCATCGGTTCTATAGCGTGCTGAGCTGACTCTCCAGATTGTGCTGTTGCATATGCAGATTCCTCCAATGACGATTCGCCTTCCGCAGTAGAAATCTGGCGCTCTACCTCGGGAATTTCTCCGTTTTGTATGCGCCCAGCATCTTCGTAGCGCCCCTCGCGAATTGCTTTTTCCAGCTCAGTTCGCAATTCATCGAGTTTGACGCGCAAATCACCAACCTTATTTCGACCTTCTTTCTCAGACTGCCAGCGAGCATTGAGAGCTGCCAGCTCCTCGCTCTTATCAGCAAGCTCTGCCTCCAGCTTCTCTAAGCGATCAGCAGCCCCAGCATCGTCATGCTCAATATCCGTCTCTTCCAGGTAACTCTTCTCCATTTTGAGACGATTGACTTGCCGCTGCAGCACATCAATTTCTTCTGGAGAAGAATCCAGCTCCATGCGCAGGCGTGAGGCCGCTTCGTCGATGAGATCAATAGCTTTATCTGGCAGCTGCCGCCCCGAAATATAGCGATCAGAGAGCGTGGCAGCCGCAACGAGAGCACCATCTGAAATCGTGACCTTATGATGAGCCTCATACTTCGGCGCAATACCACGCAAAATCGCAATCGTATCCTCCACGCTCGGCTCTCCCACAAACACTTGCTGGAAGCGGCGTTCAAGAGCTGGGTCTTTTTCCACATGCTCACGATATTCATCGAGAGTAGTGGCACCAACAAGCCGAAGTTCGCCACGAGCAAGCATAGGTTTGAGCATATTGCCTGCATCCATCGCACTCTCAGAGCCAGCGCCCGCACCAACCACAGTATGCAGTTCATCAATAAAGGTGACGATTTCTCCCTCACTGCTCTTAATCTCAGCCAACACAGCTTTGAGGCGCTCCTCAAACTCGCCGCGATATTTCGCACCAGCAACCATTGCAGAAATATCGAGGGAAATCAGGCGTTTTCCTCGCAAACTCTCCGGAACGTCACCATCAACAATGCGCTGAGCAAGCCCTTCCACTACGGCCGTTTTGCCAACGCCAGGTTCACCAATGAGCACAGGGTTATTTTTCGTGCGGCGGCTGAGCACCTGCACTACACGGCGAATTTCAGAATCTCGCCCGATTACAGGATCGAGCTTGCCATCGCGCGCCATCTGAGTGAGATCGGTACCATATTTCTCAAGCGCCTTAAAGGTCCCCTCTGGATCTGGTGTATCTACGTGCGCATTGCCTCGCACAGACGGCAGAGCAGCAATGAGCTGCTCACGCCCAGCCCCTACAGAACGCAGCATTTCGCCAGCATTCGATTGAGAGGAACTCAGGGCGAGAAGAATGTGCTCCGTAGAAATATAGGAATCTCCGAGCGAGCTTGCTTCTTTGCCAGCATCTGCCAGCATGAGGGAAAGATTGCGTGACGCTTGAGGCTGAGCAACCGTCGAGCCTTGAGCGCCAGGGAGAGTGGCGAGCGCCGCCGTCACCCGTTGAGATAAAGCCGTGCGATCAGTGCCCACAGCATCAAGCAATGCCACTGCTACTCCATCTATTTGCTGCAAGAGAGCGCCTAGCACGTGCGTAGGCTCTAGCTGAGGATTACCTGCAGCAGTCGCCATCTGTATAGCGTGTGCAAGAGCTTCTTGACTCTTGGTCGTCAATTTATCCATCGCTACCTCCATAGCTTTGATAAAACTTCTAAGTTCAGTTATAGCAACGCAGATAAAGTTGAGTCTATTCCACGCAACTTTGAACGTATTATATATCGTTCAAAACCGCGAAAAATCAGCTAAGAAACTACATACTACACATACGGCAACAAAACCCCTGCGAAAAACAAGATTTTCTGCTCACACATGAGCATGAGCAGACTTAAACATACCCCTATATACCCCTATGCATCAGCGTCAATTCTCCAAACTCCCACGCCAGCGCCTAGCCCTACTCCTACTCCTACTCTTTCTGCTCGTGGAAATGAGTAACGGAATAAGTATCGGCACTACATATCAGTTTTCGTGATGCGCATCTTCGATTTCGGGCATACCATGCCAGCTATTCAAAGCATTTCTTACGGCTCAAAGCGTTTCTTGCGGCCCAGCGGCAAGACGATTCACGTCAACTATCCAGGGCGCGCGCGGATCGCCACCGTACACACTCAACCCAGCGCGTAGATCCACAACCTCATCGCTCCAGCTCAACCGATTCGGATCAAACACCTCAAGAAATTCTTCTGCACAGCGCACATCTGTGCTCGAATAGCCAAGCGAACGCACAATAAGAGCACACACATCTCCAGCGCTCCACCCGCACTGAGCGAGCTGCGCAAGCGTGACGGCACCGTCACGCTTTGCTAAGCGCTGCCCCTGCGCGTTGAGCACAAGCGGCACATGACGATATTCCGGGAGCGAATAACCCATAATCCTCTGCAGATAGGCTTGGCGAGGCGTTGAAGGAAGAAGATCACTGCCGCGCACAATCTGATTTACGCCAGTTTCGCCATCGTCAACCACAGAGACGAAATTGTAGGAAAAAACGCCGTCACCTCGACGAATAACGAAATCATCCACCTGTGCGCAGCATTCGCCGTAATTCACATCGAATACAGAATAAAAATTGCTACCATCTTTATGTATAAGAGCTTCACAAGCACTAGAATTTGGCAGAATACTGCGAGAAATCGAAGAATTTACATCTGGAATATCGAATCCTGCTTTTAGCCGCAAAGCAGGAGCACGCCGAAGCTCTGCAACTTTCGCACGCCCAGCTGCCCTCATATCCTCACTCAGATTTCTGCATACCCCCGAATAGCTCCCAGGAGCGCCATGCGGAGCGCTTGCAACATCTGCCAATTCTCGGCGCGTGCAGTAGCACTCGTAGAGAAATCCCGAACTCTGCAGCTCCGCCATACGCGCACGATAAAGATCAAGCCGTTCCGACTGGCGAACAGGCTTACTATCCCAATCAATTCCGAGCGCTTCTAGATCACGCAGCTGGTTTGCCTCAAAGTGCGAGCGTGATCGCTCATCCAAATCTTCAATTCGCAACAAAAAGCGCCCGCCTGCGAATCGAGCATATGCCCACGCAAGAAGCGCTGTGCGTAAATTTCCAAGATGCAGATCACCAGAAGGTGACGGCGCATAACGCCCGACTACCTCGCAGCGCTCCGAGCCGTTATCACTCCTTAATTCCCTTCGGCACCTTGCTTTCCCCTCAGTTGCCATCTCATCCCACCTGCTTTCATCGCCTATTTTGAAGCGCTAGCTCCTGCCCCTACTCGCACATTATTTTCATACACTATCCCCACGTGCTTCCCCATGTGCAACTTATGCACTATCTCCATACGTAGCTTATGCGCAGCTCGCACGCACAGCCCTCATCAATTCACGAGATTACAACACACCAAACACCACAGATCTGCAAAATACTCTCAATCCACCCACGCTCGCCAGAAAAGCTCTTAAAAGAACGCTCTTATTTTCACTTCTTACGTAGCGCTATGTTTAGTTTAGGTTTAGCTACGCGAGCGAATAAGCCCCCATTTCTTTTAAGTTTAGCCACGCGAACGCACAAGCCCTCACTTTTAATAAACCTCCCGCAAGCTCCTTATCCTAAAAACACTGTGATGAATCGCTATGATTAAAAGAGTGGGAAAGAAACGTAAATCGGCAAGCTCCGCAACGCCAGCTTTGAAAGTGCTTCAAGAGGCAGATATAGACTATGAGCTGATTGAATACGAACATTCAGAGACAATGGATCACGGTTTCGCACTCGATACAGTTGCTGTGCTTGGCGTTGATCCAGATACGGTTTTCAAAACTCTCCTTGTAGAAGTTGATAATGCTCCCACTGTCGCTATTGTGCCAGCTTCCCATCAGCTTAACCTTAAATCCCTTGCCAAAGTCTGCGACGCTAAGCACGCACACATGATGGATCCAGATAAAGCAGAAAAACTCACAGGATATATCCGAGGAGGAATCTCGCCGCTTGGCCAGCGCAAACTCTTACCAACTGTGATCGATTCTGAAGCAGAAAATCTTGAAACCATCATAGTTTCAGGCGGCAAACGTTCACTTTCTGTGCGCATTGCTCCGCACACTCTTGCCGCACTTATTTCAGCGCAGTTTGCGCCAATCATTGCGCTGAAATAGGCATTCAAGCAGCTCGAAATATCTCACTCTCCACAGAGCCTCACTCAGCCTAATCACCTAGCACAGTCACACTTTTTAATTCGCTCGCAACCCCTGAAATAGCCGAAATCTTTAGCTCAGCAAACGCCCCAAAGCGATCTCAAAACACCCTCAGCCTACATCGTAAGCAAGCAAATCGTGCACAGTCTGCCGCCTCAGCAAAGGCGTTACTTCTCCCCGCTCAACAGCCACAACAGCTGGTTTCATAAGCATATTGTAGTTACTCGCCATCGCATATCCGTACGCCCCCACAGCAGGCACCGCCAAAAGATCGCCGCGGCGCACATCAGCAGGAAAAGAAACATCGCGCACCACAATATCTCCTGATTCGCAATGCTTACCCACCACGCGCGTGCGCACACACTCCGCCTCAGAGCGCCGATTAGCGAGAGCCGCCGTATAGTCGGCGCCGTAGAGAGCTGGGCGAATGTTATCGCTCATTCCCCCATCAACTGCCACGTACTGCCGCTGCCCAGAATCAATCGCAACATTTTTCACCGTACCGACGCTGTAGAGCATCATCATTGCTGGAGCAACAATTGATCTTCCCGGCTCTACGGAAACGCGCGGAGCGGGAAGCCCCGTCTCTTCAATATGAGCGGTGACGACGCCTGCCAATGCGGAAGCAAAATCTTTCGGGAGCGGCGGCTCGGGGTCTGCGCTCGTATAGCGCACTCCATATCCTCCACCGAGATCAATCTCGTCAATAAAAATGCCGCACTGGGCCGCCCATGCGCGTTCTGCCAACACCAAGCGAGCAGCTGCTACAAAGCCATCAACAGCAACAATCTGAGAGCCGATATGCGAATGCAGCCCGATTAGCTTCAGATGATCCGCCTGCGCCGCTTGAAGAATTGCTTCGCGGGAGACGCCTGTGGCGATAGAAAGCCCGAACTTTTGATCTTCATGTGCTGTGGCGATAAATTGATGCCCACCCGCATGGACGCCAGTCGTCAAACGCAGATAAACAGGAGCCACGTCTCCTCTCTCTGCCGCTATTTTTTCAACGAATGAAAGCTCATCGAGAGAATCAATGACGATATGCGCAACTCCATATTCGAGCGCATACTCAATTTCTTCACGGCTTTTATTATTGCCGTGAAGCCCACATAGGCTCCCTGGCACACCTGCCGAAAGGGCGGTAGCTAATTCTCCGTAGGAAGCAGTATCTATATGAAGCCCCTCTTCCATCATCCACCTAGCAAATTTCTTGCAGAGAAATGCTTTGCCAGCATAGTACACGTCTGCGCCGTTGAGCTGCTCAAACGCCGTATCTAATGCTTGCTTCCACGCACGTGCACGCCTGCGAACATCTGCAGTATCAAGCACAAAGAGGGGCGTGCCATAATCTGCTGCAAGCTTCGAGACGGGTACGCCAGCAATTTCCAGCTCACCAAGCGTATTTCGCATTGTGTGACGGCTCCAAATTCCGCTAACGTCCGCCTGCTCAGGTTCAGGAGCTGGAATCTGCTCAAAGGGTGACGGGGGCACGTGATCCATAAACACCTCTTTCGTTTCTCTTGTGCTTATTATTAAGGAAAATCACCAATCAGAAAAATCTCTTACGAAAAGCCCCCATCACGAAAAATTTTTATATCGAAGGAAAACTCTACTTCTGCGGCAAGCCCTTATCCTCATCCGAATAAATCTTTCCCTTATACGTGGGGTGCATAAACGCCTCAACCGTGAGCACGCTGTCGAGTTCTTCAGCGCTCATCAGCCCCATCTCCACAACTACTTCTTTCACAGATTTCCCTGTACGAGCAGCTTCTTTTCCAACAAGATCGCCATTGTGATGCCCGATAATTTCATTGAGATAGGTGACGATTCCGATCGAATTGAGCACGTAGCTGCGGCAAACCTCTGGGTTTGCGGTAATTCCCCTCACGCACTTTTCACGCAAAGTATCCATCGCATTAGTGAGTAGCTGCAGACTCTCAAACATGCACTGTGCCAGCGCTGGCTCCATGACGTTCAACTGCAGCTGCCCGGCACTTGCCGCATGGCACACAGCCACGTCGTTACCCATCACCTTGAAACACACTTGATTCACAACCTCTGGAATCACGGGATTCACTTTTGCTGGCATAATCGACGATCCTGCCTGCATTTCCGGGAGGTTAATTTCTTTCAAGCCTGCTCGCGGCCCTGAAGAAAGCAAGCGCAAATCGTCACACATCTTAGAAAGTTTCGCAGCAAGCCGCTTGAGCGAAGAATGCACGGCAATATATGCGCCGTTATCACTCGTGGCCTCTAGAAGATTAGCAGCAGAAACAGTCGGGAAACCCGTCACCTCAGCCAACTTTTCAGCAGCCACCTTTGGATACCCTTCGGGCGTATTAAGACCTGTGCCAATTGCTGTGGCTCCAAGATTCACTTCGAGAAGTAAATTGCCAGCAGTCTCCAAACGCACAAGCTCTTCCGTGATATTGACGCTGAATCCGGCAAACTCCTGCCCAAGCGACATTGGCACAGCATCTTGAAGCTGTGTGCGCCCCATTTTGAGAATAGCTTTGAACTCTTCGGCTTTCTCGGCAAGAGCAGCAGCTAAATCACGCACGGCACGCTCAACTTCGAGCAGCATTGCATAGACGGCAACGCGAAAACCCGTTGGGTAGGCATCGTTGGTACTCTGGCTCTTATTTACGTGATCGTTTGGATGAATGACGTCGTAACGCCCTTTTTCATATCCAAGCAGCTCAAGCGCCAAGTTTGCCACCACCTCATTAGTGTTCATATTCACTGAGGTGCCCGCACCGCCTTGAAAGACGTCCACTGGGAATTGATCCAGGCAGCGCCCCTTTACGAGCAGCTCATCACACCCAGCCACAATCGCCTGCGCTATATCATGAGGAAGCACGTGCAGCTCTTCATTCGCGAGCGCAACAGCTTTTTTCACCTGAACCATAGCACGCACAAATGCAGGAATATCATGCACGAGTTTTCCTGAGATATGAAAATTTTCCATTGCGCGAACTGTGTGCACCCCATAATAAGCATTTGCTGGCACAGCTTTCTTACCGAGTAGATCTTCTTCGATTCGATCAACCATCGCAAAACTTTCTCGATATGCGCCTAGTCGCATCCTTGCAGGCTCTGCGCAAATATATAAGACGTGTACGCCTAAGCGCACAGCCTCCCATTACTTTGATATCGCTATTACCTCGATAATACCTCGCAATATCGAAAATATCTCACGGAGCACAGAGGATCTCAGAAGCAGAAAATAGCTGAGCTAGAATGCAGCACTCCAGCTCAGCCAGCTATTTGCTACATTTTCTCTGGAGCGCTCACTCCGAGCAAACCGAGACCGTTTGCAATCACCTGCCCTGCAGCATCATTCAACCACAGCCGCGCTTCATGAACTGGCTCAAGGGGATCGTCTCCACGTGGCGTCACTCGGCTCTTGCCATACCAAGTGTGGTAAGCAGAGGCTAATTCTTCTAGATAGCGGGCAACGCGATGAGGCTCGCGCAGCTCGGCAGATTGAGTGACGATTTCCGGATAGCGAGCGAGCACTCCGAGCAGTTCACTATCTGCCTCAGAGCTCAGCTGCGCTGGATCAAAGGTCTCTCCCGCAGGCGAACGATTCACTCCGTGCTCAGCAGCATTGCGATCCACAGAGCGCGTGCGCGCGTACGCATACTGCACATAATAGACAGGGTTTTCATTTGTGTGAGAAGAAATGAGATCCAGATCGATTTCGAGCGGCGTATCCATTGCAGCACGCACAAGAGAATAGCGCGCAGCATCTACGCCTGCAGCCTCAACGAGATCATCGAGCACAACCACTGTGCCTGCGCGTTTGCTCATGCGAACCGGCTGCCCATCACGCACAAGATTGACGAGCTGCCCGATGAGAATCTCCATATTCTCACCTTTTCCAGCAGTATCACCAAAAGCACGAGCCATCGCATACATACGCCCGATATAGCCATGATGGTCTGCACCGAGCATATAAATAGCATGATCTGCGCCGCGTGCGCGCTTGTCGAGATAGTAGGCAATATCGCCAGCAAAATAGGCAGCTTCGCCGTCACTCTTAATAATCACACGGTCTTTATCGTCACCAAAATCTGTGGACCGCAGCCACGTTGCGCCGTCGTTATCGTAGATCACACCCATATCACGCAGCTTCTCAATTGCACCAGCCACTGCGCCTGATTCATGCAGAGAATCTTCATGGAAATACACATCAAAATCCGAGCGGAATTCGTGCAGCTCATCTTTAATTTCACCAAACATCATCGTGACGCCATGCTCGCGGAAAAATTCTTGGGCTTCTTCGCGCGGCGCCTGAGTAAGATCAAATTCTGGGTGTTCATCTATCACGCGCTGTGCTATCTCGGCAATATATGCGCCCCCATAGCCATCTTCCGGGGTCTTTTCACCCAAAGCGCTCGCCAAGAGCGAAGCACTGAAATGATCAATCTGGGATCCATGATCGTTGAAATAGTATTCGCGAGTGACGGTGGCACCGCTCGCTTCGAGTATGCGTGCGAGCGAATCACCCACTGCAGCCCAGCGCGCTCCACCTATATGGATTGGCCCTGTAGGGTTGGCGGAAACATATTCAAGATTCACATGCCCGAGAGGTGACGCTGCCGCACCTGCCGCTCGCCCGTAGCTCTCACCAGCCGTCACAATCGTACGCGCCAGCTCTCCAGCAGCAGCTGCGTTGAGCGTGATATTTATAAAGCCAGGACCTGCAATATCTGCTCGATCGATAGCTGGGCAGAGCAGCAAACGCTGCACAAGCGTCTGCGCAAATGTTCGAGGGTTTGTGCCGGCTTTTTTCGCGAGCTGCATTGCGATATTGGTGGCCCAATCACCGTGTTCGCGCGAGCGTGGGCGCTCTACTTTCACGGCAGGCAGATCTGTTTCATCGAGCTGCAAGCTGCCATCATGTATGAGATCACTGATCGACGTGCGGATATATTCAGATAGTTCTTCTGGCGTCATACCGTCATTCTAACGGGCAAAGGAACGCCGCCCCTATTTACTGTGATGTGAATATCACCGCGTCTTTCTTTGAACATATACAGGCTCATTACTTTCAGTATTACCCTCAGTATTATTGCCTACTCACGCGTACACATCAGCAGGTATCAGCAGGTATATTTAACAAGCATTGGCCAGATAAGCATTGCTAGGAATGTATGCGAGCGTAGACGTTTTCCATAGCGATACACCATCGAACGCCAGAAAAAGAATATGGAATTGTGACTCAGAGCAATTCCAACTAAAATCAAAAGCACTTGGCCCCAGTAGCTCAGGGGATAGAGCGTTCGCCTCCGGAGCGAAAGGTCGCAGGTTCGAATCCTGTCTGGGGCACCGAATTTTCAGCGATATAAAGCCATTATAAAAACCGAAAAATCGCGGTACGAAAAGCTGCGATTATAGAATAAGAAAAGCACAGTACGTTTTTTCTTTAGTTTTTCTCACCACAGCAGTGTTGAAGCTTTAAAGAAAACGCTTGGCCGCTATATGCGCACTCTATTGACACTCCCACACAGCTTAAGATAACCTCAATTTATCCAAATAGTTACTTAGTAACCACTGCGAAGAAGCTAGGAGAATCCTATGGACGCTCACCCTCGCCGCCGTTTCGTGATACAGATAATCCGCATCGTCATCTGGACGATCATTGCCATCGCACTCATTAAAGTAGCTTTCTTCCCTAATCAAGAAAAAAGCGAAGGAATTATCGGGCAAGGAAACTTTGAGCTTCCAACCGTGGAAGTGACTCGCGGCAGTATCGAAAACACGCAAGAGTTCGATGCAACCATACTACGTGACGACGCCAAACCAATCAAATCCTCAGCAGAAGGAACCATCGTCAAGATATTTGCTGCCAATGGCGCCGCCGTCAATGAAGGAGATCGAATTCTCCAAGTGCGCAGCGAAGTAACTGTAGGATCAAACAACCCCGAAGAAGGGGCGAGCACAGCATATAAGTGGATCGACATATATGCACCCACAGCAGGAACTGTTCGCGTAGATGCAATTGAAAACCAAACTGTCTCTGTCGGAGAGGCCTTAGGTGAAATTGAAGCCACCACCTTCCACGCCAGCGTACAGCTCACTCCCGATAAGCTCTATCGCCTGCAAGGGATTCCCAGCGAAGCAACACTTACTATTAAAGACGGCCCAGCACCTTTTACCTGCACTGGCCTGCGCACAGCGAGCATCACGTCTACCACGCAGTCCGGAGGAACAACTTCTCGCACCACCTCCCCTGAGTTGCGCTGTGCAATACCCTCAGATCAAACAGTATTTGATGGCTTAAAAGCGACGCTCACAATCGCCGGCGAATCCGTGAGTGACGCTCTCACCCTCCCAGCCACTGCCGTTGAAGGACGATTCCGCGAAGGCAACGTCTACCTCCCTGCAGATACCCCTGGCGGCAAGCCCACAGCCAAGAAAGTAGAAATCGGCATAAGCGACGGTCAATACGTCGAAATCAAAGGTGGAATCGAAGAAGGAACGTCAGTTTTAGAATTCGTCCCAAGCATTGATCCAGAAGATATCAAAGACGATCAGACCGAGTACGGCATGAGCGAGTAAACGGAGATTCTCATGGCAATGCTCGAATTGCGCAATATCACGCGCACAGTCACTCTTCCCAACGGCGAAGATCTTCATATCCTCAAAGGAGTAGATCTCGACGTGAATCCTGGCGATCACATCTCGATTGTGGGGCATTCTGGCACGGGGAAATCTACCCTGCTCAACATTATCGGCTTGCTCGATCAGCCAACGAGCGGAAGCTATCGATGGGATGGAGACGATATTCTTACATTTGGTGACGCCGAACGATCCAAGAAGCGAGGATCCTCAGTTGGATTTGTGTTTCAGCAATTCAACCTCTTCCCCACCCGTAACGCTCTCAACAACGTAGAAGTACCCCTGCTCTACCACAATGGAACTGAACTTTTCCGCCGTCACTCGCTGGCGGCAGATATGCTCAAAAAAGTGGGGTTGGGCGAGCGCCTGCACGCCATGCCAAACCAGCTTTCAGGCGGTGAGCAGCAACGTGTGGCTATTGCCCGCGCACTTATCCGCCAGCCAACACTCATTTTGGCCGATGAGCCAACTGGCGCGCTCGATCCGCACACAGGAGCTATGGTGATGGATTTACTGGAAGAAGCAGCAGCAGAAAATAATGCTGCACTTATCGTCATCACACATGATATGGGAGTGGCGCAGCGCGCTACGCACGTCTATGAAATCGCTGATGGAATCTTGCATGACGCCTCCCATCTACCTGAATCTGTGCTGGTTGATTCCGTACCGCTAGGAGGCGACGCTCAATGACCAGTTTTCTTGGCGCACTGATAGAAGCATGGGAAGAAGTGAAGATCAATCGCGCCCGCGTGATTCTTTCCCTTATCGGCGTTGGCGCAGCAGTGTGGGCAATGGCAACAGTGCTTGCTCTCGGTTCGCTCTTAACTGCCGCACAAGAGCATATGTTTGCTCAATATGACGGAGTTCGCGGCACAATCACACTCACCACCACGAGCACAAACAGCAATGAAAACAACGAGACTAACGAGACAGCAGACAGCTTCAGTTCAAGCGATAACGCTGCTCCTTCATCTCAAGCAGCCAACAGTAGAGAAAAAGCCATCTCTCAATATGAGCATTTCCGCACAGCAACCGAGGCCACTATTAAGCGAATAAACGCCAAGTATTGGACTATTAAGCAAAACCAGCAAATCTACCCAGATGCACCTGACTACAATAAATGCTACGACGAATGGTGCACAGGCGAAAACGGTTCACTTATCGGCGTCACCCCCGGATTTTTTGATATTTACGGGCGCGTCATTAAAGAAGGGCGATCTCTCGTCGATTCTGATAAAAATCTACAAATGAATCCTGCTGTCATCAACGAAAACGCATGGAAAGCAATCGGAAAACCATCGCTTGCCAGCCACCCTCGGATATGGCTGAGCAAAGATCACACAACGGCAGTCACAGTTGTAGGCATTGTTAAAAACGCCAATATCTACGACAGCGTTGAAATCTACGTGCATTCTGGCACGTGGCCGTACGTCACGCCAATACGAGGCGAGTATATGCCACGACCACCTCAGCTGAGCATTGTGGCCCCAGCAGACCAAGCTAAAGATGCTGCAAAAATATCTGCAGCAATCCTCCAGGGCAACCTTGGCTCTGGCTATAAAGTGAACGGCCACTTTGACGAGGGTGCTTTTGATAGATCGAGAGGCACAGAAACAGCGATCACAACAGTTGTGGCAGCAATTGGAGGAATTGTGATTTTGCTCGGCGCGCTCGGGCTGCTCACCGTCAGTATCGTGACGGTAAAAACCCGTGTGCGAGAAATCGGTATCCGCCGCGCTGTAGGAGCTTCAGCAAAGAGAATCTTCTTCTCTGTATTCCTCGAATCAGTTGTGGCAACAACTGTTGCTGGATTTTTCGGCGTGGTCGCTTCGATTCTCACAATCAGATGTGCTCCGCTCGAGCTAGCTGGGATTGACTTAGGCGGAGTTGCGTGGGGTTATCCTATGCAGGCAGCTCTGCTCGGAGTGCTCATCTCTGCAAGCGTAGGAGCGCTGTGCGGGATTATTCCAGCAACAACAGCTGTGCGCATGCGCCCAATTGACGCTATACGCTTCTAACTTCCGCACAATCTGCACTAAGCAATCGGAATAACCGGCAACCGAGCAATCGGCACATCCACCTCGGCTTTTGCAGGGATTACTGGCATGAATCCCTAGCATAAACTGGCATAATTATGTGCTCCTAGAAAAGCTACACACCATGCCAATATTCATCGATTACTCGCTGAGCGAGAGTCGGCTCATCGGTGATAATCGCATCGACGCCTTGCGCAAGCAGCTCACGCATCGTCGCCTCATGGTTAATCGTCCAGACGTGCACAGCCAGGCCTCGTGCGTGGCACAAGCGGATAAAACGAGGAGTCACCACTTGCACGCGCATTTGCTTCAGAGGTACTTGCACTGCCTCAACGCCATGTTTCACAGAAGGTACGAGCATTTTTGCAAAAAACAAACCAAGACGCGAAGGTAGATAAGAAAGCACGACAAGAGTTGCGATTGCACCTGTGCCCAGCGATGAACGCACATCTTGAAGAGATCTGCGCATACCTTTGAGACGCATTTCGCTGAAAGATGCCAAGCTTACACGCTCAACAGCATTCGCTTTTTTTATCGTCGTTATCAAAGAATCAACGACGTGCTGAGATTTTGCATCAATGTTGAAAACAATTTCTGGAAAAAGCTCCAATGCATCATCTAAACGTACGAGAGGATTTCCTGAATAATCACGCACACGAGCCAGCTGCTTCCACGAGTAATCGGCAATTTTCCCCGTACCATCTGTGGTGCGATCGAGTGAACTATCGTGAAACAGGACTGCAACACCATCATTCGTAGCATGGGCATCAGTTTCAATATACCGAAAACCTTTGCTCGCCATCATGGCAAAAGCTTCTAAAGAATTTTCCAATGCCTCATGCCCGCCGCCTCTATGGGCAAGAACCCTTGGTTTCTCACCGATAGGCCATAATCGCCGTACCATAGTATTCTTGGCGTACCACCTTAGCCTGCACACTTCTGGCTAAGATCAACAGCACCGAGATCTTTTAAGAAACTCAAAGGCTCTGAGGCCTCAGTATCCATTCCAGCCCCATGATGCATTTCAAAATGAAGATGTGCTCCCGTACTCGCACCTGCCGAACCTCGGCTCGTGATTTGCTGCCCTGCTTTTACCCGCTCGCCTGGAGTAACCAGAATTTGATCTGCATAGGAGTGCAGATACCACGATGTAAAGACTTTCCCATTGACCTTATGCTCAATGACGATACCGTTATTTGCACCAGCAGCAGTAACACTCAATACAACGCCATCAGCAACAGAATAAATCGGCGTCCCTGCAGCTCCCGCCATATCAACACCGTGATGCATTGAATAAACACCAGTAATAGGATGTGCACGCATACCAAACGGAGAAGATATGCGATACGTTCCTTCCATCATCGGCATATATACCATCGAAAAATCATCAGGCACATATGCGCTGACGACTGAAGAAGCTCCTTCAGCTAAACCTCGGCATACAGCAGAAGAATCTTGCGCAATAGAATTAGCAGACTCCACACGCTTCTGAGCTTTAGAAAGCTTCTGCCCGTTTTCCGAGGCAGTCACCGATTCTGGCGTGGATTCTTCACTAGTTTTCACTTCATTGGAAAGCACAGACATACCAGCAATAGCCTGAGCTTCGCTGGAGTTCTTAATAGAAAAAGATCCAACGGCAAATGCTACAACAGCAAACCCTGCAACTACGCCTGTAATCACGTGCTTGCCGTTGCTCATACCTGAGCAAAGAATATTTTTAAGGGAAGTAAATCGTCTACGCGCGCAGGAGGCATCAAATTTTAGCTGATCGTCAGTTTTTTTCTCATTATGCAAAATTGATTGAGAGCCTAGCTCTAAAACGACAGTGTCGTTAATATCTACAGAGCTATTTCCAATCTTATCTTCTATATGTTGCGCGCTCTCAGCCTGTTGTTTACTTTCAGCAGCCTGCCTAGCCAAACGGAGCTCACGCCTCGTAGGACGAATGCGCTCTGTGCAATTTTCTTGCGTCACGCTATCTCCTTTTAGCCAACGATCTTTACCACTGAAAATAATAACGCTTTGATAACAAAATCGCTACATGAAGTTATATATTGAATCGTGAAACGGCGCACAAGGCGCTCGCGCTTAAGCCAGCACCCTGTGAGCTGACGAGCCACGCTGCCAGAAATTGTGCATCCAGAATTGCTCAGCTCCGCTCCATGCAATATACCTGCGAATGATGCACTGTGAGCTGGCGAGCCACGCTCTGGCACATACGTCACCTACGCTGCATGGCATCGCGCACTTCACCCACAAGCTCTTCCAAAATGTCTTCAAGAAAAATTACGCCAAGTATATGCTCAAAATCTCTATCATCTACCACTCTTGCCATATGCGTGCTAGCGTTTTGCATTGTACGTAGCGCGTTTTCCACTTCCACGCTTGCACACACAATCGGAAGTGGACGAATCCTGCGAGATGGAACAGGCTCAGCGCGCCGAAAATCTGGCACATCCAAAATATCTTTCACGTGCAGATACCCGCGAGGCACTCCCGATTTATCAAGTAGAGGAAAGCGAGAAAAGCCCGTCTTTCCAGCTAACTCTTCGAAATCTTGTACTGAAATCGTCCAAGGCACACTCGCTAAATCCTCAAGAGGAACCATCACATCACGAGCAGTATGCTCAGAAAACTCCAGCGCACCAGAAAGCAAATCCACATCGGCATGGAGCACCCCTGCTGCTTCGCTCACCTCAACGATTGATGCCACTTCATCTGCAGTGAACGCAGAAGCCACTTCATCCTTAGGCTCTACGCCAAGAAGGCGGATCATATGGACCGAGAGCCAGTTTAAGCTCGCTACCACTGGGTAGAAAATTTTTGCGAATACGACGAGCACAGGCATAAAAAGCAATGCAGCCCTCTCAGGAGTCGTAATCGTAATATTTTTAGGAACCATCTCCCCCAGCACAACGTGTAAAAAAACAACTAAGAGAAGCGCTAGCACGAACGCAATTGGATGCGTGAGCTGATGCGGCACGTGAAGAAACTCCAGAGGCACCTCGATAAGATGAGCGATAGCAGGCTCACTGATTGCACCTAAAGCAACCGAACAGATAGTGACGCCGAGCTGGCACGTTGCAAGCATAAGTGTGAGATTCTCAAGAGCATAAATCACCGTTTTTGCGCCGCGTTTTCCCTGCTCAACCAACGGCTCAATACGCGAGCGCCGCGCGCCCATCACAGCAAATTCAGAGCCTACAAAATACGCGTTTCCAATCAGCAAAAGCAACGTTATCAGCAATGCAGCCCACGTATTCATCGTTCACCCCCTTCATCAGAAAAGCGAGCAAATATAGCGACGCTATCCTCCTTATTATCGTCAGCAATGGCTCTCAAACGCACCGTTGCCACGCGCCGCCCATCTACTTCCTCTACTCGAGCAGCCACACCACCCTCACAATACACATCGCCCACTTGTGGAATTTTTCCAAGCCCTGCCATGATCCAGCCGCCCACAGTTTCCCACGGCCCATCGTCTGGAACGGGCAGAGCGTAGTCACGATCAACTTCATCTGGGCGAATACTTCCTGGCACAAGCACATCACCTGCTGGAAGACGGCGTACTGATTCTTCTTCCCGATCGTGTTCGTCTGCCACCTCACCCACGATTTCTTCTACAGCATCTTCCAACGTCACTACACCTGCAGTGCCTCCATACTCATCTACCACTACAGCCATTTGCAGCCCCTCTTCTCGAAGCTGCACCAAAAGCGGGGCAAGTTCGAGAGTTTCAGGCACACGCAAAGCTTGCACCATAAGCGAGCTGGAAGTAACGGCAACGCAAGCGCGGCGTTCGTAAGGAATTGCGATGGCACGGCGTAAATGAACAAGCCCTCGCACATCATCGAGATCGTCACCAATCACAGGAAATCGGGAATGACCCGTTTCTCTCGCAAGAGTGACGACGTCTGCCGCAGTTGCATCTGTGGAAAGGGTATCCATACGTCCGCGATCAGTCATCACATCGACGGCAGTAAGTTTTCCTATACCAATAGAGCGTACAAGTAAATGTGCGGTGTTCATATCAAGGGTGCCCTCTTGCGCACTGCGTCGCACGAGAGCCGCCAATTCAGTGGCAGAGCGAGCACCTGAAAGCTCTTCAGCTGGCTCCACTCCGAAAAGGCCAAGCACCCAGTTTGCAGAGTTATTGAGAGCCACAATAATGAATTTGAAAACGATAGTAAACGCATGCAGCGGACGAGACACAAAAGACGCAGTGCGCAAAGGGTTGGCAAGAGAAAGATTTTTCGGCACTAGCTCACCGAAAAACATAGAAAAAAGGTTTACCAGAATAAAAGTAACCGCTGCAGCAATCGCAACTACGGCAGTTTGTGCGAGCGGAGCAGAGCCGAGCAGGCGCTCAAATGCATCTTGCAAAGGAGCTTGAGCCACATAACCAAGCAAAATAGTGGTGAGAGTAATACCCACCTGGCAGGCAGAAAGATATAGAGAAATATGGTGCAGGTTTGGCGCTACACGCTGCGCGTGCCGATCGCCCTCCTCAGCTTTGGAATCAATAGTGGCTGGGTCGAGCGCAACAAAGGCAAACTCAGTAGCCACAAAAAGCGCTGTGCCCGCCGTCAGGAGCACACCGATCGCAATCATCAGGAGGTCGTATATCAAAAAATCTCACCACTTAACTCTAGGCATGCACATACGATCTGCTTCTGCAATATACAGTTACACTTTTATCCTAGCATTACAAGCAAAAACTTCCATGCCTGAGAATTGCCTCAACACATCCGCTAAACCGCTAGACCGCTAGGACCTTAGTCACTAAGATATAAAGATAGAGCTTAGCGGTGAGCGCATATTCACTGCTGCGCCAAATATACTCACCTCGGCAAATAAGGAATCATTGTGGCGATAAGTGAATTTGAAGATTTCGGGCCAAATCAAGCATTTATCAACGATTTATACGCAGCCTATTTATCAGACCACACAAGCGTTGGTGAGCAGTGGATCGCTCTTTTCCAAGCATGGGAAGCAGCAGGCAAACCCGCCCTCACGCCGATAGATCCAGGATCAGACGCGCCGCAAGGGGTAACGTATCAAGAAGAGATCACCACCACAGAAGAAGCCCAGGCCGCCAATGAAGCAGAATACGGCGCCGTCACCCGTTCTGACCTTCCTCCTCAGCCACGCGTTGCAGCCGTTCCTCCGAAGACCCCCTACGCTAAAAAATACGATCTGAAGCCAGACGCCGCGTTCAGCACGCGAGAAGACGAATTCATTGCCCTCAAAGGCATGGAACGCGGCTTAGCAAAAAATATGGATGCTTCACTCACTATTCCAACAGCAACAACAGTGCGTTCACTTCCCGCACGAATCATGTTTGATAACCGCATAGTGCTGAATAAATATCTCACCAATACGACGGGAGTAAAAGTTTCGTTTACACACATCATTGCCTATGCGATGGTTGAGGCACTCAGCGAAATGCCGCAGATGAACTACTCCTACAGACTCGATGATTCTGGCAGACCAACACTCGTGAAACCAGCGCACGTCAATCTTGGTCTAGCAATCGACGTGACTAAACCAGACGGATCGCGCACGCTGGTGGTGCCGAATATAAAAAAAGCCGATACACTCACGTTCAGCGAATTTCATGCAGCCTACGAGGAGATCGTAGCTCGAGGGCGCGAAAATCAACTTACGGTTGACGATTATGCAGGCACAACAGCCAGCCTCACAAATCCAGGCGGCTTTGGCACAGTTCATTCCATTCCCCGCTTAATGAACGGGCAAGGAATGATTATGGGCGTCGGATCGATGACGTATCCGCCAGAGTTTATGGGCACCCCAGAATCTCGCATTGCTCGCCTTGGAGTTTCAAAAGTTGTGCATCTGACGAGCACATACGATCATCGCGTGATTCAAGGCGGCACGTCTGGGCGTTTTTTATGTTTAATGGAAAATAAACTACTTGGGCTGGATGGCCTTTACGATCGCCTCTTCGAATCTCTCAGAGTGCCCTATAAGCCATTCAGCTGGGAACGCGATGTGGAATACGACCCAGAAAATGAGCTTGGCAAGCCCGCACGTATTTCGAATTTCATTCATGCCTATCGTTCGCGAGGGCATTTGATTGCGGATATAGATCCACTATCGTTCCATATCCGCCGCCACCCCGATCTAGAACTGAAGAATTACGGCTTGACGATCTGGGATCTCAACCGCAGCTTTCCCGTAGACGGCTTTGCAGGAAAAGACCGCATGACGTTGCAGGAAATCTGCGAACAGCTGCGCGAAAGCTATTGCCGTACAGTTGGATTTGAATATATGCATATCCAAGATCCCGTGCAGCGCACCTGGTTTCAAACACGGCTGGAGCGACCTAGCCAACCGATGGATAAATCCGCACACATCGCCATTATGCGCAAGCTCAATGAAGCAGAAGCCTTTGAAACGTTTTTACAAACGAAGTACGTGGGCCAAAAACGTTTTTCCCTTGAAGGCGGCGAATCTCTTATCCCTGCACTCTCCATGATACTTTACGGCGCTGTGCAAGATGGTTACCGCTCTTCTGCTATCGGCATGGCACATAGAGGCCGCCTCAATGTGCTCACCAATATTGCAGGTAAAAGCTACAAACAAATTTTCTCCGAATTTGACGGAATCTACGATACTTCCTCACAGCAAGGCACAGGAGATGTGAAATACCATCTTGGCACAGGCGGCATCTATAAGACGCTTGACGGCACGGGAGCTATCCCAGTTTACGTGGGCGCAAACCCCTCTCACCTCGAAGCGGCAGACGGAGTAATCGAGGGCGTCGTGCGAGCAAAAGAGGATCGATTCGCCGCTCAAGATCGGGCTGAGGGAGGCACAGGCGAGCAGCCATTTGACGTATTGCCAATTATAATTCACGGCGATGCTGCTTTCGCTGGGCAAGGAGTTGTTGCAGAGGTTCTCAACTATTCCAACCTTCCTGCCTATCGAGTGGGCGGCACAATTCACATCATCGTCAATAACCAAATCGGTTTCACCACCTCTCCCAGCTCCGCGCGTTCCTCACACTACGCAACAGATGTGGCAAAAGGTCTGCAAGTGCCGATTTTCCATGTGAATGGCGACGACCCAGAAGCTGTGGCGCGAGTGAGCAAGCTTGCATACGAATACCGCAACGAATTCCATAAAGACGTGATCGTAGATATCGTGTGCTATCGCAAGCGCGGGCACAACGAAGGCGACGATCCATCGATGACTCAACCGATCATGTATTCGCTGGTTGATAAGAAGAAATCTCCTCGAGAACTCTTCAAAGAATCCCTCCTCGGGCGCGGTATTCTCACCCCTGAAGAAGCGGACCAGATCGAGCAAAGCTACCATAAAATTCTTGACGAAGCATTCACGGAAGTTCGCGAAGCGGAAGCTGCGGTAGAGCGCGGAGAAAAAACGGCGAGCATGGCTCTTGGGCTTACCAAAGCTCAAACAGCCGACGCTGCACCTGAGAAGCAGTGGGCAAGCGGTGTACCACTGGAAGTAATCCAGCGAATCGGCGATGCACATTCAAATCCCCCAGAGGGGTTTGCTTTGCACAAAAAAATCGCTCAGCTTTTCGAACGCCGCACTAAGATGGCATACGAGGGTGGTATCGATTGGGGCTTTGGTGAATTACTCGCGTTCGGCTCCCTGCTTATTGAAGGAGTGCCGATTCGCATGAGCGGGCAGGATTCTCGCCGTGGAACATTCGTGCAACGTCAATGCGTAGCTCACTCGATCGAGACAGGCGAAGAGTGGACGCCGATCGCAAATCTCACAGAGAATCAGGCACAGCTTAGTATCTATGATTCTTCGCTTTCGGAATACTCCGTGCTCGCATTCGAATATGGATATTCCGTGGAGCGCCCAGATGCTTTAGTGCTGTGGGAAGCTCAATTTGGCGATTTCGCAAACGGAGCACAAACCGTCATCGACGAATTTGTTTCTTCAGCTGAAACGAAATGGAATCAGAATTCCTCACTCGTGATGCTGCTGCCGCACGGATACGAAGGGCAAGGGCCAGATCATTCCTCCGCACGTATCGAGCGCTATTTGGCACTCTGCGCAGACAGCAACATGACGGTAGCGCAGCCTTCTACGCCGGCTAACCATTTCCATTTGCTTCGCCGCCAAGCATATACACGCCCACGCCGCCCACTCATTGCAATTTCACCAAAACAGCTGCTGCGCCGTAAAGGCGTGACCAGCTCTGTGGAGGAGTTTACGAGTGGCGCTTTCCGCCCTGTAATTGGGGAAACGAACGGGAACGTGCACAATGTGCGGCGAGTGATTTTATGCACTGGGCGTATCTACTACGATCTAGCGGAAAAGCGCGATCGGGATAACCGCTTAGATACTGCGATTGTGCGTCTCGAACAGCTCTATCCGCATCCAGTTGAAGAGCTGCGCGCTGAATTAAATAAATATCCAAGCGCAGAGATCCTGTGGGTGCAAGACGAGCCGGGAAATATGGGAGCTTGGGGGCATCTGGCTCTCGAAATGTTCCCGCCAATGGGGCTGTGGGTGCGTAAAATTTCTCGCCCAAATTCTGCAGCTCCGAGCACTGGTCTTTCTGGAATGCACAAAGCACAAATCGAGGAGATTCTGAACGCAGCGTTCAACGGCTAGTATTAGATATGATGAGCACACAAAATTTTCAGATTTTCTTTGTCGGTGACGAGTTAATCGCTGGCGCTGGCGATGCGCGCGGCATGGGATGGGTCGGTCGAGTTCTCGGGCGTACGCCAATCCAGCCGTCTATTATGCCGTACGTTTTAGCGTTTGCAGGAGAAAATACAGGGCAGCTCACCGAACGATGGAAAATAGACGTGACTCCTAGACTCGCGAAAAACCACACTAATCGTCTCGTCATTGGTTTAGGTTCACACGATCTCGACGCACATATTTCTTCTGCCCGCTCTCGCTTACACGTGGCAAATGTGCTCGATATGGCAGAGCGTATGCAGCTCGATCCGCTTGTGGTCGGGCCACCGCCTCGCCCAGATAAAGATAGAGCTGCTGTTGCAGAGCTTTCTGCTTCTTTTGAAGACGTGTGCACTCGCCGTTCGGTGCCATATGTGGATACGTACACTCCTCTCGTTCAGCATGAGCAATGGAATACCGATATGAGCATGGCAGGCACATACACACCTCGGCAGGCAGGATATGGGCTTATGGCATGGCTTGTCTTGCATCGAGGCTGGCATGAGTGGCTCGGAATTAAAGCACCAGCAACCGAGTAGCGCAGTAACTATGATCGTCACTATCACAGCAAATCCCACTCTCGATATCACCTATCACGTGCCAGAGCTTCTGCCAGGAGACGATCATCGAGTACAAAAGATTTATACCAATCCTGGCGGTAAGGGAATCAACGTTGCACGCGTGCTTCATCAGCTTGGCGAACAGACTTTTGCGACTGGTTTCTTAGGAGGAAACACAGGGGAAACTATTGCGACCTTGCTCGATAAATCTGAGATTTCTTATTCGTTTATTCCAAGTAATCACAGCACGCGCCAAAGCGTGACGATTATTGACCCTGTGCACGCAGCTACACTTTTTAACGAACCTGGGAAACCGTATTCGGATGAGCAATGGGGAAAATTTTTCTCAATGCTTCGTGCTTTACCTACACCACACGTTTTTACTGTGAATGGATCCTTCCCTCCAGGCACATCTGAAGATATTGTGCGCCGCCTCTATCGAGAATTGCTTTCTACTGGAGCACCTGTGCTCGTCGATACCTCTGGCGAACCTCTGCGCTGGGCAATTGATGAAGGTGTGCATGCTATCAAACCTAATACAAAAGAGCTTTTGCATCTGTGCAGCGATAGTAACGCCACCCACGCTATCGGGCGTCTTTTAGAGAAAGTAGAGCTAGTGGTTGCCTCTCGCGGCTCAGATGGGATGATTGCCCAAGCACGTGATGGCGAAGCTGTGGCTGTGCCTGTAGCGCGTTTCTTGGCGGGCAATCCGACTGGCGCTGGTGACGCTGTAGTAGCTTCGCTTGCACGCTCGATTGCACACGAGGGAATCGACGCTGCACGCCGCACTGAACGGCTGCACGCGTGGGTGGCGGATGCAATTGCGCTCTCTGCTGCTGCAGTTGCAGCTCCTGTGGCTGGCGAATACGACGAAAAACTCTATCGAGATCTATTGCAGATGCAGGCTGAGAGCGCGAACTTTAGTTCCAATAATTAAACTGATGAGGTAAAGCGTAAAACCTGGAATAAAAACGAGATAGAAAAATATGAGGTGCACACCGATCTGTGGATAAGCAATAGCCGCAATAATAGGAACCACCCAAAGTGCCAGCGCAAGAAGAGATATGGGCAAATATCTAAATGCTGCATAAACTGCAAGGCGGAGTATATGCATAAATCGCATATGCCCTCCCTCCTGCGCGGCGCTTTGCCCGAGCAGAGCGAAAAGCCACACAGCCACGATCCCTAATAAAATCAATGCGGCAATAATTCCGGAGCGCAAAAAAAGAGTAAAAAAACTAGAATCGATCAGACCACTCGTTTCAGCGTTGGTAAGTATCCACATTTCGTATGTGCTCAATGCCAGCAAGAAAAGCAGGCACATCCATGAAAGAAAGCTAAGGCGAAAGCTCTTTCGGAAAATACGCCAAAACGTGCGCCACGGGTGAGATCCTTCATCGTTTGCAAGCTGAATAAGCACACGATATGCTGCAGCCAAGCCAGCGCCAAAAGTTACAATCGGAAAAGCTGTGAGCAAAAGACCCATACTCACAACTGCAACGCTTGCGAGCATATCTAATGTGCGTGCAAAAAGAGAGTCTTGGGCAAATACACTAGCCATTATTCATCTCCGAGGCGCTGATCCTGTGCTCTCCCCGATACGGAGTACGGGTGCGATCACATCGTGCTGAACTGTACCTTTTCCTTCTAAAATACCAAAGAGAATAGTGCAGCTGCGCTCAACGAGCGTCTCCACAGATTGCACAATAGTTGTGATAGATGGCGAGGTGTAGCGGCTAAAAGCGAGTCCATCGTATCCCGTCACGCTCACATCTGCAGGCACAGATATACCATGTTCAATAAGAGCTCGCTGAGCACCGATCGCTAAAACGTCGCTCATAGTGATAAGAGCGCTAAAGTATTTGCGCTGCTGAAGTAAACGCGTCGCAATCTCATAACCATATTCAAAAGAATACGGGCTGAGAGAGACTTCTCCATTAAGAATAAGATCTGGATCCCATTCAATTCCACGCGCCTGAAATGCTCGCTCTAATCCTCCCAAACGGATAGCACCTACGGAACGGTCTGCCGCATCCGAGCCAATCACAGCAAAATTCTCGTGCCCCAAATCGATGAGATGATCGAGCAAAAGTTCCATACCAGCCACGTCATCAACAGTCACCGACGAATACATATCGCGTTGAGAATCGTCCAATGTAGAAATAGTGCATAGCACAAAAGGCACAGGAATATCTGCGAGAGGAGCTTCCTCATGCCGATAACGACCGCCCAGAAAAATAATGCCCGCTGGTTTGCTCACTGAACACGTGCGCATAGCTAGTTCAACTTCATCTTCTCCGTGCGCGACCCGCACAAGCGTCATCGAATAGCCATGCTGGCGAATTACTGATTCTAACGGAGTGAGAAACGCTAAGAAAAAAGGATTATCAGGCCCTTTCATCAGCACAGCTATTGATGCCGATGCTACCGAACGCAGACTCTGAGCGTGAGGATTGGGCGAATAATTGAGCCTTTGAGCTGCGGATAATACCTTTTGGCGAGTCTTTTCAGAAACTCCGGGAGAATTATTCAACGCCCGGGAAGCGGTGCCAACTCCCACACCGCATTCGCGAGCGATATCGTGGATAGTGACGGCGGTGGCAAGACCTCTAGAAGAGCTACTTTCACCCTTTCCATATGATGTACCTGCCATCGCGCCGCACCTCCTTCTTAACAACACAGCATTACTGCTGCGATGCACGCGAGCTTAGCCTTTAACAGCCCCTGCTACAACGCCTTTAATGATGTATTTCTGCATTGAAATATAGAACACGACAATCGGCACAATTGCCAAAACGAGCATTGCCATCATCGCCCCCATATCACGGTTGCCATTAGACCCCACGAGCATTTGGATAACCACAGGAATCGTCTTATATTCCGTGGAAAGCCCAATTGTGAGATATGGCAAAAGATAGTCGTTCCACACCCACATAGCATTGAGAATTGCCACAGTGATAGCTGTCGGCTTGAGCATCGGAAATACTACGAGGAAGTAGTTTCGTATCGGTCCGCAACCATCAATCAGTGACGCTTCTTCAATTTCGAGGGGTATCGATTTTACGAATCCAGCAAACATAAAGACGCTCAAACCAGCACCAAACCCGAGATAGAGCACCACAATTCCCCACGGAGTATTGAGGTGTAGAATATCGGAAATTTTCACGGTTGGAAACATCACCATCTGGAAAGGAATCACCATGGAAAAGACGAAGAGATAGTAGAGCGCGCTCGTCCACCACGTTTTCACACGAGTGATGTAGTACGCCGTCATCGCACAGAAGAAGACGATCACAGCCACAGATAGAATCGTAATGAAAAAGCTCCAGACGATTGCCATAAAGAATCCAGAGAGAGCTAGACCTGTGGCATAGTTTTCGATTCCGACCCACATCTCACCGAGTGGGAGAGCAAAAGGATCTGATGCGATAGAGAACTTCGCCTTAAACGAGTTCATCACGATGAAGAGAATAGGCCCTACAAAGACTATTGTGAGGAATACCAGCACAGCATAAAGCAGTACTTTACCCACTTTTGAACGAGGAGCGCTCATGCCTCCACCTCCTTGCTTCGCGTTGATCGCAATTGCACCATTGCAATCACCACCACAACCACAACGAATATCACAGCTTTAGCCTGCCCAACGCCTTCTTCTCCGATACGAGAGAACATCGTATTGACGATGTTGAGTGCAACCATCTCAGTTTGATCGAGTGGAGCACCATTTGTGAGAGCAAGGTTTTGATCGTAGAGCTTAAATGAGCTGGAAAGGGTAAGGAAGAGGCAGATCGTGACTGATGGCATCACCATTGGTATCGTCACGTGCCGCAAGACCGTCCAACGCCCTGCGCCATCAATTTCTGCCGCTTCAATGAGTTCGGGTGGCACATTTTGCAAGCCAGCTATATAAATAATCATCATATACCCAACCTGCTGCCAGTTGATGAGCATAATCATGCCGATATAACCATATTTCCAATCGGCAATAATCGTGGTCTGATAGTGAACGAGCACAGCGTTGATCATCACTTGCCAGGTGTAGCCCAAGACGATTCCGCCAATGAGATTCGGCATGAAAAATACTGTGCGGAAGAAGTTCGTGCCGCGAAGTTTCTGCGTAAGAACCCACGCAATTGCGAACGAAAAGATATTAACTGTGACGATTGAGACGATCACAATCAATGCTGTGAAACCAAAACTACCGACGAAGCCTGAACGCTCCTTAAATGCCTCTTGGTAATTAGCAAGCCCCACCCATGTGGCATCTGTGACCGTGGTGAACTCGCAGAACGACAGTATAAAGCCCATCACGAACGGCACGAGAAACGCAATTGCGAATGCAAGCAATGTCGGTAGCACAAAAAGCGGGAAATATTTTTTTAATGATCTTTGCATAGTGCGCGATCCCCTCAAAAATGCTAATGGCTGATAGATAAGCTGTTGGGTTCGCACTGATCTCACTCGAGGGCGAAGCAGCGCGAACCCAACAGGTTTCTAATGCCTAGGCGCCTTTTTCAGCAGCCCAATTCTTAATCCAGCTTGCTTTCACATCGTCCCAGCTCATATTGCCAGAAGCATATTGAGCTAATGATTGCCCAAGATCTTCCTTAAACTTCTGAGATGGGAAAGTAGTAAATACCCAAGTGACGGTGTACTTATCGGTATCAGCTATATATGAAGCAATTTCCTTTGCCAACGGATCAGCAGGAATATCGGCATCGGTGTAGTTATTGAACGGAGCAATGAAGCCTAGATCATTGACCACGTGCTTCTTTCCAGCTTCACCAAGGAAGAGCCAGTTCACGAAATCAATCGTAGCTTTCTGATCTGCCTCAGAGGCTTTTGCATTGATAGCCATAAAGGCCTCAGTGCCAACATTCAATCCCTGCTTTTCTTCGCCTTTAACACCCGTATAGATCGGAAGGAATTTGATATTTTCTTCTTTGACGGTGTTGCCCTGCACATCTTTAACCTGACTCCATGCCCAGTTGCCGTTTTGAACCATTGCAGCCTTGCCCATCGCAAATTCAGCCATCGAATCGGTGACGGTCTTTGATGGTGCCAGCGTAGGAGCAACTGTGGAATTATTCAGATAGAGATCGAAGATATTCTTGTAGTTCTCGCTGTATTTCAACGTGATTTCTTTTTCGTCAGTCACGTTTGCATCGCGATATTCATAGAACATCGGTACATCGGCGAGGTGCGTCTGCCAGCGCCAGTCTTCACCAGTTGCGAGAGAGGTCGAAGCAAAAACGCCATCGATGCCAAGATCAGCTTTCTTTGCCTGCATATCCTCAGCAACTTCCTTGAGCTTAGCGAAATTGTTGATTTCACTCATCGATGAAGCCTTAGCCCCACTCATCGCGAAGTATTTATCAAAAATTTCCTGGTTGTAGATGATGCCATATCCTTCTACCGCCATAGGAACGCCATAAACTTTCCCATCTTCACCTTTAAGCGCAAGTGACGGATCTTTTAATGCCTTCGCAAAATCAGAGTCTGAAATATCCAGAGCGTATTTATTCCAGCTTGCCAAGCCAACTGGACCGTTAATCTGGAAGAGTGTCGGAGCTTCGCTCTTAGAAATTTCACTCTTCAAGGTTTGCTCATAGGTACCCGACGCAGCCGTCACGACTTTTACCTCAACACCAGTTTCTTTGGTGTATTCTGCAGCAACTTTCTTAAAAACTTCTTCTTGTTCAGGCTTCCAGTTGAGGAAATAAACGGAACCCTTATCGTCTGCCTTACTTCCGCTCTCCCCTGAGCATGCTGCAAGACCAGCCAGAGCCATACCTGCAACCATCGTTGCAGCAATGAGCTTCTTCACCTTCATGTGCCCTCCTTTGGACATTGTTTCAGCAACGAGCTGTTTTGCTCATACCGAATTGGAAATACGAACGTGAATCAGAGACACGCGCTACACTCACTCGCAACTGCGCATCTTTTATGATTGTTTAGTGGCATTTCCAACCATAAAAAAGAGCATAACAGCTACCTTAGGTAAATGTACGAAAAATATGGAATCGTTTCCAAAATGTTATGGAAATGTAACTTATACGTAAGAATTGGCGCTTCTCAGCCCCTAGGAGAGATTAGTAAAAGAGCGTAGCGAATGCACCGCAAAGCATCTCTCGCTACCGATGCACATTGCAAAACATAAGGCACAGCTTCTCGCATACGCTGCCTCTTACGCCTCATGCACACTAACGATGTGCCTGTACGGAATGCCAAACATACTCAAGCATGCTCAGGCTCGCTCAAGCACATCAAATACGATATGCACAACTGCCACCAGTAGCGCACGAACAGAAAATTTAGTACACAGCAGAAAACTTAGCGCAGAAAATCAGCGATATTTCGCCACAATATCGTGCATCGTCTGCCACTTATCTTCCATATCCGCCACCAGTTTGAACTGAGTGCGCGCACGATCGAGATTATGCTGCTCACGATGAATCTTGAAATAGACGTCACCCTCAAGATAATCTGCGAGAAAACGCATACCGCATTCAAAAGTCATCACCTTTGCGCCCATCGGCAGATTATCCAACTCGATATCAGTAAGAGATCCAGCACACCCCTCGATAAAGCCCTTTGTGTATATATCGAAAAGATCCATATCACACGAAACTTTGCTAAGATCAGGCTCATCTTCAAGAGCAGTGGAAGCGCCAAAACGAATCGAATCACCATAATCATTCACAGCCAAACCTGGCATCACGGTGTCGAGATCAATCACGCATATTGCCTCACCAGAAGCATTATCAATCAAAATATTATTAAGTTTCGTATCATTGTGAGTTACTCGCATAGGAAACGCATGAGCATCGAGCAGTTCGGCGAAATAATTGGCATCTGCTTGCCTATCCAGCACAAACTGGATTTCTTGCTGCACTCCAGCAGCTCGCCCGCAGATATCTTTCTCAACAGCACTCTTAAAATCAGCGAAACGTTTGCGCGTATCGTGAAAAGCAGGAATAGTCTCGTAGAGAGACTCCACAGGAAAATTAGCAAGTTGATTTTGAAAATGCCCAAACGCGAGCGCTGAATTGTAGAAATCCTGAGGGTCCTTCACAATATCGAACGACGTGGCATCGTCAATAAAAAGATACGCTCGCCACCAGTGCCCCTCAGAGTCTACAAAGCTGTAGCTGCCCTCACGAGTAGGAAGTAGACGCAAAGTGCCGCGCTGCGGATCTTTACCCTCAGCAGTGAGCACATCTCGCAAATAATTCGTCACTTTCTCGATGTTTTGCACCACTTGGTCTGGACGCATGAAAATATCCGTATTGATGCGCTGCAAAATAATTTTTTGTGGCTCTCCAGCTTGGCGAATGAGAAACGTATCATTAATATGCCCTGAACCATAGGGCATCACTTTCTCCACGTTGCCCGCATAGGCAAAAGCAGCAACAGCCTCGCGGCAGCTTTTCTCAGAAACTTCTTTCATCGCACACCCCACAAATTCTCTGGATACACGCCGTCTTCTTTCATCTTCTTCATCGCTTCGGCAACCACGGGCTTATCTTCTTTATACGTGACGCCAAACCACTTATCTGGAGTAGTGAGCACCTTGACTGTAGCTTTCTTTTCTTGAATAAGCTCAGAGACGACGCTCGGCAAGAAATACTCTCCCTTAAGCGGATTCGATTTAAGCGTTTTATCCAGAAAAACAGGGAAACCTGCTTTGATTTCCTGCAGCATAGAATTGCTGAAACCCCAAAGATTCATCGAAACAATCGTATCGGAAGGAAGCCGCTCCCAGGTGTTGCCGTCATCTTCAGAAAATGCGATACTGCCATCACGCTTTTCAATGCGCGTACGTTCCACTATCGACGTGAGGAAATCTTCGCCGTCTGTCGCGCACACTCCACGAGCTACGTATCCATTATCCGTCACCGTATTTTCCAAAAGGTATCCAACCATAGCGAAACGATAAGCATCGTCGTCATGCGTAGTAGAAAGGAAATTATAAATGAGAGAAAAGGCCTCGCGCCCGTAGTAATCGTCTGCATTGATCACAGCAAACGGGCCTAAGATCTGGTCTATTGCACACAAAATTGCGTGAGCTGTACCCCAAGGCTTCACTCGCCCTTCTGGCAGCGAATAGCCCTCGGGAAGAGCAGAAATATCTTGGAACGCATACGAAACGTCCATATACTGCGAGACGCGATCGCCAATCGCTTCGCGAAATACCGCTTCGTTTTCTCTCTTAATAATAAAAATCACTTGCTCAAAACCAGCCTTGCGAGCATCGTAAAGAGAAAAATCCATAATGATGTGCCCAGCATCGTCAATAGGGTCGATCTGCTTAAGCCCACCGTAGCGCGAACCCATACCTGCAGCCATAATTACTAAAACAGGTTTACTCACTGCGTTTCTCCCGTGTTGCGAAAAAGATAAGTGCACATACCGTGCATATGCGTATGTGCCTGTGGCTATTCTAATCACTGATACGTTCTGATGTAGAACAATCGATGGAACTAACCAAAACTACGCTCCGATAATTACTTTTATACCCTGCTCTTCAAAGGCAGCTCGCATATCCGAATCAATATGTTCATCGGTGATGACTCCATAGATCGAATCTGATCCGCATATACGCGCAAAAGCTGCCACTCCGATTTTTGACGAATCAATCACCACATATACACGCTCTGAAACTGCCACCAAGGCTCGATTGACTTCAGCTTCACTCTCGTTATCGGTAAAAACACCACCTGCAGGCGTGATCCCAACAGCCCCTAAAAACACAGCATCAACGTTGATATGCGAAAAAATCAACGCAGCAAGAGGCCCTACAAGCTCGTACGAACGAGCGCGAGCCACACCGCCCGTCAGTACAACCCTCACTTGCGGATGCACAATCAAATCATTGGCAATATTTACAGCATTAGTGACGACTGTGAGAGGGCGATGCGAAAACGAAAAATCTTTAGTGACTTTCGAAATCAATTCCGCACTGATAGCAGTGGTTGTGGTACCGCCATTTAACGCAATAACGGCTCCAGGATGCACGAGATCTGCGGCTTTTTTCGCGATCCTGATTTTTTGTTTATTATTGCGAACTGTGCGAAACCGCATTGGCGCTTCGCTGCTTGTGGGGTTTTGCATTACTCCCCCACGAGTGCGTGTGAGCAGTTTTTGAGTGGCTAAATAATCCACATCTCGCCGTATCGTGGCAGGAGATACTCCGAGTTCGGCAATAAGCTCATCGATTGTGAGAGAAGTGCGCTCAACTACCAAGTCTAAAAGAGCTGCAAGACGTTGCTGCCTACTCATCCTCATCTCCATAATTCTTTTTGCGCTGTTCACAAGAATTCAACGTATAGACCTCTTCCTCATCATTAGGGATGGGAGGAAGATCTAGGGAATCTGCATAGAATTTAAATTCTTTCCACGTGGTGTGCGAAATTTCACCATCCCATGCTATCTGCCCCAGCAAGATGAGAATATCGCGAGCTTCTCGCAAAACTTCTGCTGGAGTTTGGCATTCAGCCCTGTCTGGCCATAGCGAGAAACGAACCCCTCGGCACGCCTCAAAATTCAGAAGAGATTGATCGCCGTCAAAAAGATCAAGATGCTTGCGCACCCCTTCAAAAATTTCTTGAGGTTGCGGATCGTAGATATGCTTCTCTGAACGTGAAAAATAGAGATATTGCGGCACATTCACCAGCGAATGCCCCATCTGAGCAAACTGCTGCGGAGTATAGTAGCCGCCTTCAATCCCCTTATCCAGCCAGTATTCCACTGTAATATCGCTATCAAGTGGCACAACTCCGCCCGAGCGCTGCCCATCGTTCCAAATACGGAGTTTTTTACCGCATCCATTCAGGAAAGCATTGGTTTCATTGATAAAAGCAGTGATCGGATCCCACGGCTTAGCTTGTGAACCATACATATCGACTGCCCAATGCGCCAGATCAGGATAGTCTGCATATGTACGATTATCGAGTTTATTTTCAAACTCATCTGCACCCATATGCCATTCATCAGCTGTGAAAATACTGCAGTACTTCTCGATCAGGTTCCAATACCAGCTTTTAGCTTGCTCATTGGTGACGTCGAGGCGCTCGAGATCTTTTTCTCCTGTAGCATCGGTGATCGCGTATTCAGGATATTCACTCAACCACGTGCGCATGTGCCCAGGTGCATTCACTTCAGGTATGACAGTAATTCCACGATCAGCTGCGTAGTGCACAATCGATTGCGCTTCTTGAGGAGTCACAAATGGTTGATCTGTCTGCGGCCAATCTTTAGCACCCGAAATTTTTACTTCCCATAGAAGAGTATTAAGGCGCATCATAGCCATTTGATCAAGAAGAGCGTGCATCCATTCATCTGTGTATGCCACAGTGGAAGCACTAAGAGTCACGCCACGCTCAGCATAGCGAGGTGAGGACGAAGAGAATAATGGGAGTTTCATTAAAATATCACCTACAGGAAAGATATGAGTGCCTAGCCAAACAGAAGCTCAGCTAGGCACTCATATAGAAGAACGAACTCAGCCCTTGACCGCACCTGCTGCCAAACCAGATTGCCAGTACTTTTGCAAACCAAGGAAAAGAACAATCAACGGAATCACACCAAGAAGTGACGCCATCATAATTGGACCAAATTCTGGGCGGAAGTAGCTCAGCATACCGTACAAACCAAGAGTAATTGGTTTGAGATGATCCGAAGAAATCATCATCTGAGGCAGAATGAAGTTATTCCACGTTGCTACAAAGATAAAGAGGAAAATCGTCACCATTGCTGGAGCAAGCAGCCTGAGCACCATCGTAAAGAAAATACGAAATTCGCCAGCACCATCAATACGAGCTGCTTCAATCAATTCTGTAGGCACTGAAGACTGCGCATAAACTCGCCCAAGGAACACGCCAAAGGGAGAGACACAGCACGGAATAATAATTGACGCCATCGTATTGTTGAGCCCCAGATGGATAAACACCACGTACATAGGAACAGTCAAAATAGCAACCGGCATAAGCAGACCAGCCATGATTGTGCCGATAGTAAAATTCTTTCCAGGGAAACGGAACTTTGCCATCGCATAGCCAGCCATCGTAGATACCAGAGTACCTATAGCTGCAGCCACAGTGGAATAGAGGATTGAATTACCAATCCAGCGCCATAGCATACCGCGAGTCCATCCCATTAGCGACTCATAGTTAGCAACAACTTGCCCCCACACAGACGAACTCTGCGATTTCTCATTGTGAGGAGCAAACCACAAGCCAAACGTATTCGCCATTTCAGTGTTATTTTTCGTAGCAGAAATAATCACCCAGAAAATTGGGAAAATAAAGTAGATCAGCACAATTGCCATCACGATAATCGTGCAAATACGAGCAACGAGAGATGGGCGGATTGAACGAGACGGAAAACCTTCCAAAGATGGAGTATACTCCACGCCGCTAGGGGTCATAGCAACTTTTTTCTTAGTCATTCGAGCCACCAACCTTCTTATCGACAAGGAAGTAGAGCACAGCGAGCACTCCTGCAATCAATGCCATCACAATAGCAATTGCAGACGCCGGACCATCGCCACCTGGAGTTATCTGCCCTTTCGCCGTTGATAATGCCATCATCATTGGCGTGTAGTTGTATTCCATCCACGCATTCGCACTCGATAATACCTGCGGTTCATTGTAGAGCTGAATAGTGCCGACAATTGAAAGCAAGATTGCCAGAAGAGCTGCCCCACGAACCATTGGGATTTTAATCTTCGTAACAATTTGGAAACCTGTTGCACCGTCAAGACGAGCAGCCTCATAAAGGTCGTGGGGAATCGCCTGCAGTGCAGCAAGGAAAATCAGCATATTATATCCAGTGAAGGTCCACGTGGTCATATTCGCCATCGAAGCAATCACCATTTTGTGCCCAAAGAAATCGATTGGGAATTCTGCACCGAATAAACCTGCGATTGAATTGAAAGGCGATACTCCAGGAGTGTAGATATACATCCAAATAATTGCCGCAACCACACCGGGGACAGCATAGGGAAGGAAGTACCCTAAACGGAATATTGCAACTCTTTTAACTAAATATGAATCGATCAACAGTGCGAGTGCGAGAGCAGCGAAAATCATCACTGGCACTTGAAACACCGTATACAGAATTACTCGCCCAATACCTGTCCAAAAATCTGAACTTGTGAGAACGTATATAAAGTTGTCAAAACCAACAAATACATTATGTTTCTCACCGCCGCCAAAGGCGCCTCCGCCAGTAGCTTTCAACTGGAAAAAGCTCGTCACCAGCGAGACGAGAATCGGAATAATGAAAATAAGCAAGAAAAGCAGCGTGAAAGGCGCCATAAAAATCCAGCCAGTGCGTGCTTCGTGAATTGCTCGCCGTGACGCCTTCTTGCGCAACGTATACATCTCACCCTTGGCCGGCTCAATTGTGCGGGCCGTGTCTAAATGATTAGCCATGAGGGTCTTCCTTAAACCTTGTTTTACATCTACCCCTGCATCGTTGCAAGAGAATCGCTAGAAGGGATTTCTCAGACGAGGACGCCCACCATTCCCGCCGAGGAGTGGTGGGCGTCCCGACTGTCTATTGAGTTAGATATAGCGCCAGCAAAGCTGAGCTATATACGCCAGATCACTTAACTGTGAGACCAGCGTCTGTGAGTGCCTTCTTAGCAGAGTCAGCTGCACCAGCAAACACATCTGCAACCTTCGAGGTGCCTGCGCCAGCATCAGCATTATCTTTACCAGAGAGGAAGCCCTGAGGCACTGACCAGCTTGGTGGGAAAGTGAAGGCATTCATGTTTGCATTTGCAGTGTTGAATTCCTTAATTACATCTTGCCCGCCGAATGCTGCAGCATACTCTGGGTTAGAAGGAGCAGCGGAAGCAGCTACAACAAGACCCTGCGTAGCAAGATCATCAACCTGAGTATTGAACCAAGCGTTAAACTTCATAGCCTGCTCTGGATGCTCACAAGTCTTGGAAACGACTACACCAGAACCACCATTAGGACCAGTCTTACCAGCGCCTGCGCCGAAGTCTGGAAGCTGAGCAATTGCCCACTTTCCATAAGAATCAGATCCGTTAAGACCGCTGGCAAGGAGAGTTGCGTCCCATGCAGCACCAAATGCACCGATAAGAGTGCCATCGGCCATTGCCTTTTCCATATCGCCTGTGTCTGTCCAACGATTCACTACAAAAGTAGATTTATCATCGAGGAGTGTCTGCCAGAAGTTAGCAACCTTGGTGGAGCCTTTTCCAGCAGTATTCACTACCCAAGAATCGCCCTCCACTGTGAACCACTGATCACCAGAAGCTGCAACCATTGAGCTGTAGAGCTGTGCGCCTTCATCTGGGTTGAATGCAGCAATATACTTACCAGCTGCAGCAGCCTTCTTTGCAGCAGCAACGAACTCATCAGCAGTGGTTGGAACGTTGATACCTAGCTCTTCAAATGCAGCCTTGTTGTAGTAGTACAGGAGCGGACCAGTATCCTGAGGAATACCGAAATACTTGCCATCAATAGCCATTGACTCGAATGGACCAGCACCAAAGTCTGACTTGTACTGCGATGCATACTTAGAGACATCCTGAACCATATCATTCACATACAGCTCAGCAAGGTCTGCGTACCCAGCCTGATAGAGGCATGGAGCATTCTTTGCCTCAATATCGGTCTTTACTTTCTGAATAAGCTCCTGAGCTTTGCCGTCAAACTTAGTTGCCTTCACCTGAATGTCTGGATTTTCAGCATTCCATTTCTTGACAATATCTGCCACTTTGGTAGCTGTGTCAGAATTATCCAAACGATGCAGGTATTCAATCGTAACTGGACCATCAGCCTTTGCATCTTTGCCAGGCTCCTTAGCTCCAGAGCAAGCTGCGAGGCTGAGAGCAGCAACTGAACACACAGCCGCAACCTTCACCAATTTCTTTGAAATTGCCATTTTCTCTCCTTCGAGTGAACCAAATCGAGTATTTCGAATAAGTGCTTGTGATTTGATCCGTATTTAATTGTACGCTGTATCACGTTAAATCTCAGAATAGCTTAAATTTATGGTAAAAACATTCCGAAATAATGATTGTTACCGCATTGAAATAATCAATTTAATGATTTATTGAGCGTTAATTGCTCCGCGACCCTCAATTCGCACATCTCCGCTAAACGCAACACCTTCAGTGAAGTGCCAATCGCCTCTCACTGTAAAAGTAGTGACGTCTTTGAGCGAAGGAATGCTCGGGAAACGCTCATCAAAATCGTCAACGAACTGGAAATACTCTTTATCGAGATCGATCACAGGAGCAGCTGGAACCACAAGTTCAAGGTGTGCCTCTGGCGTCACCTCATAAGCATCGGAACGCAACGTGAGCAGATCGTTTGTCGTCTTCACAGGCAAGAAACGACTGCGCGGTACGAGCACTGGCTGCGCGCCATCAAAACTTGCCACAATGGCGCCCATAGCACATTCAAGCTGATAAACCTCGGGTGAAGTCTTATCTGTAGGATCCACGTGTTTGCGGTTACGAATCAGCGGAAGCCCGACGAGACCATTCGTCTCATGCAGCAGCTTACTCAACGCTTCCAAGTTGAACCACAAATTATTCGTATGGAAGAAAGGATGACGATGCTCATCGGTGAAATAATCCATCTGATGCTCTGGCGTCTGCGCAGTATCACGTAAAATCACACGCCCGTCAGAAATGCGGCGAGCTAGATGCCCTCCCTTACGATCTGCAGCAGTACGCACACACACTTCAGGAGCATAAGGAGCACCGCTTTGGGCAAACCATGCAGCAATTTCGGCGCTTGGAGCAGCACCCAAATTGTCGGCATTCGAAGTCATCATATACTTATAGCCCTGCTCAATAAGCGTATCCACTAAGCCCATATCCGTGAGAGTGGTGAAAATATCGCCGTGCCCGGGCGGGCACCATTCGAGGCTTGGATCACTCGGCCATTCCACAGGCTCTAGAGAATCAACAAGCAGCTTCGGCTCTTTGCCTTGAAGAAAATCAATCGGCAGATTATCACTGGCAATATCACTCGGGAGTGCTTCTAACGTATCAGCTTGAGTGCGAAAAGAGTTCATAAAGATAAGCGGCAAACGCACATCATACTTTTCACGTGCCGCACGCACCTGATCACAAATAATATCAAGAAAGCTCTTACCCTCGCGCACAGAAATAAGACTCTTTGCACGATCAAGCCCCATACTCGTGCCCAAGCCACCGTTGAGCTTAAGCATCACTGTGCGGCTTAAAGCCTCGCGTGCAGCCTCTTGAGAAACCGTTTGCGCAAATTCCACTGCGCTATCAACCTCAGTAATAGGCTCGATGGTTTCCTCAGGAATTAAGCCAGTAGCCCCATCTGCAACCTGCTGTGCATAGCGAGCAAACACTTCAATTGCCAGCGGGCTGACGCCAGCGGCAGCCATTTTTTCACGCGAAGCTTCGAATGCCATAAGTATTTCCCTTTTCTTACAGACTTTTTCTTACAGACGCAAACTTCCATTCGCATCACCAAATAGATTGCAGAGCGCGTGCGAAGCGTACACAAATAATTTCATATACATGAAGCAGCGCTTATCTTGCTGCTCACGCAAGCATACTTCTTTCTATGTACACTCTCTTTGCACACTCTCTCCTATAAAAGGATATACAGAATTTCCACAGAAGTACTAGCAGTCTAAAAGCTAAATTCGAAGAATACTGCCATATAATAAGCCATATAATAAGAAGCGCACATCCACAGCAGATTTTCATTAATTCTTGCCCACGCAAAATCACCCGAAAGCGCGCGAAAAGCCATGCAGGAAATAAAATAACTGCTCAACGAAGAAGCGGCAAAACTAAATGAGCTACCCCTTAGAAGACACAAATTTTTTGATTTGATCTTCGCTCTAAGGAAATACCTCAATCCCTCTTTACGCCTCTTTTAAGGTATATAAAATCAGGCATCTGAACGTTTGTCGTGATTTGCTGCCTTACCCTTACGGGCGCGGCGTTTATTCCCACGCGTAGACATTTCTTCCCTCATTAAAAAGGTTGATCACTTAGGGATGTTCGAATGAATTTTGAGCACTTTCCTGAATTAGAAATTCACCTTCAACACAGACCACGAATCCTCGTGATCTTCATACGTAATTCCTGCTGTGCCTGCTCACAGCAGCCACAACTATCTTTTACGTGCTGCTTCACACAAATACCATGAGATTTTCTCGTATGTTTCCATCTTATATACACGCAAGATGAATAATTACAGCTAAAATAGGTAGGTGAAAATGCTGGCATACCAGCCTGCTCATTGCCGCATATTGAGCTGGCAAGGCATATGTGCATCACGCGCATACTAATCCTATGCATTGAGCCAGTGTCTGCCAGCATCTTCCAGACCAATAACTCGATCTTTCAATAGATCAAATGCACAGATTCATCAGTGCCAGAGCATCGATCTATGCTGCCTACGAAGGAGATACTATGCAGCGCAACGTTATTCTTATTTACGTTGATCAGTGGAGAGGAGACGCTTTTTCGAGTGAAGGGCATCCCACTGTGCGCACTCCTTATTTAGACGAGTTTGCTGATCAGGGGGCACGGGCACGCCACGCATATTCTGCTGCACCCACCTGCGTTCCTGCACGGATGACTCTCTTTACAGGCTTATCACCTGCACATCACGGCAGAGTTGGCTATCAAGATGGCGTACCTTTCGATATTGAAACCACTCTTGCAGGAGAGTTTAAGAAAGCAGGCTATCACACTCAAGCTATTGGAAAAATGCATGTTTACCCCGAGCGTGTAAGAGCCGGTTTTGATGACGTAATTTTACATGACGGTTATTTGCACTATTCACGCAAGCGCGAGCGCGATACGCAGTGGTACGATGATTATCTTAGCTGGCTACGCGATCAAGATGGCGAAAATGCCGTATCCGATTATCTCGATAACGGATTGCACTGCAACTCGATGGTCGCACGCCCGTGGGAACGCAGTGAACGGCTCCACCCATCGTCTTGGGCAGTGACGAAGAGTATCGAATGGCTCTATCGTCGCGATCCTAGCGTTCCTTTCTTTTTATATCTTTCCTTTCACCGCCCCCACCCGCCATATGACCCACCGCAATGGGCATTCGATCAATACATGAACATGCCTTCCCATGAAGTACCAATTGGCGATTGGATTGAAGATTATCAGCAATGGCGTAACGATAAAAGCCCTCAAGCAAACGTCGCCCACTATCCCACATATGATATGCACCGAGCTCAAGCTGGCTATTACGGAAATATGAGCCATATTGACGCTCAGCTTGATCGCCTATTTGAAGCGTTGGGTGAATTTGGGCTTAGCAGCAATACATATATTGCATTTTCATCAGATCACGGTGAGATGATGGGCGATCATGATATGTGGCGCAAAGGCTACCCTTATGAAGGCTCCGCACGTATCCCATTTTTCCTTAAAGGCCCAGGAATTCCTGGGCATTCCACAATTGATTCAATTATGGAAATTCGCGATATTATGCCCACGCTGCTTGAATGCGCTGGAATAGATATTCCTGCAGGGATTGATGGCCGCTCAGTATTGAGTGAGATTCGTGACGCTGATGGCTGCGCTGCCTCGCTGCCTTCCGATCAACCTCAAGCTGCTGGCGTCATCGACGAGCCTTGGCGAAATTATCTGCACGGCGAGCACACAATCCGCGGCTGGAGTTTGCAGTTTATCCGTTCGAATCATTTCAAATATATATGGATTTCAGAATCGGGGCGCGAACAGCTGTTTGATATGGATAACGACCCAACTGAGCTGCATGATCTACATAAAGACCCTAGATATACCGCCATTCTTGAAGAGCATCGCGCACTACTTATTAAAGAGCTTGAAGAGCGCGAAGAAGGCTACGTGCAAAATGGTGCTCTTATTCCAGGGCAAAAAGCACTCGATATTCTCAGCTTCGCAGGAACTAACCCTGTGGGTATCGAGCACTGATTATCAAACGCTACTCATTTCAAATGCCAGCTAATTAAAATTTATAATTTCTCACTAAGACTGCAGTTTCATTCTCTGCCAGTGCACTTGCGCAAGGCAAAACTGCATTAACATACAAAGAATTGTGTATTGTGATTTACCCTACGGCTATTTTATAGCCGTGTGGCACTTGTATCTGCAGCTCAACTAGAATGCCCTTGGTATAAATAGGTGCGAGGCGGAGCTGACTTCCAGCTCCGCCTCGCACCTATTTATAAAATCAGGCGTTTGGACGTTTGCCGTGATTTGCTGCCTTACCCTTACGAGCGCGGCGCTTATTCCCACGTGTAGACATTTCTTCCTCCGAAAAATGTTGATCGATCAGCGCTATTCTAGCGAATGTTGCGCACTTTCCCGAATTAGAAATTTACCTTTGATACGGACCGCAAATCCTCGTAATCTTCATACGCAATTCCTGCGGTGCCTGCTCACAGCAACTACGCCGCAAAACTTCACGGAACCGCACCTCTGCATGAACTGCTGCACCGCACTCTTCACACGTCTCTGTATGCGCCAATAAAAGACGTTCCAACTCCTGAGGCATTGCATGATCAAGCAGCTCACAAAGATTTTCCAAAACAGATGCACAATCACATTCTGCCAACTGAGCAATCAGTTGAAAGAAATGCTCCTGCAAATCTACACTCTCGGAGCCTGCACTTAAGCGCTCATTAAATTCACGCTCATTCATACGTTCTCCTTCACCGCATATCCCAAATTTCTTGCATAATCATGCAAAGCTTCACGAAGCTGAGCACGCCCACGATAAAGACGGCTCATAACCGTACCTATCGGTGTTTGCATAATTTCTGCAATTTCTTGATACGAAAACCCTTCCACATCCGCTAGATAGACTGCCGTTCTGCGATCTTCAGGCAACGCCTCCAATGCTTCGCGGATTTCCGAATCGGGAAGATTATCGAGCGCCTGAGTTTCAGCAGAGGGCATACCAGTAGAATGATGAGACGCAGCTTTATATTCCTGCCAATCTTCCACATCAGGCGAATCTGCCTCTTTCGGGCGGCGCTGAGCCTTACGATAATTTGAAATAAACGCGTTGTTGAGAATCCGATACAACCATGCCTTCAAATTTGTTTCAGGCTTATATTGATGAAATGCTGCAAAAGCTTTCATATAGGTTTCTTGTATCAGATCCTCAGCATCCTGTTCATTACGAGTAAGCCTCATAGCAGCGCCATAAAGCTGATCAAGATAAGGAAGTGCATCACGCTCAAAGCGCGCTGCGCGCTGCTCATCAGTCTCGCTAGTATCTGCTCGAATCAGTTCTTCTACCATCAGCTCTTAACCTAGCACGCCCTCGCGCACAACTACCTCAGGAGTTAGATCGCTGGCAAGAACCACGAAATTCGGCTTTTCACCAACAACGAAATCGAGCGTCACGCCTGGATTATCATTAGTGAGTCCTAAGGCATGAGCAGGAGCTGCTACAGCAGCTTTCACGCTTGCTGGCACACAGACAACGCCAGCATCATGGGTGAGCTTGATATGCTCCACAAGACGAGACGTACCGCCAGCAATCGCACCGCCTTCGGTGAGACGAGCTACCCCATCGGCAACCGTCACGGGAGCGCCACCGAGCACGTATGCTCCATCTTCCAGACCAGCCGCAGCCATAGCATCCGTCACGTACATGACCCCAAGACCATCGCCAGAATCTTGTACATAGTTCACAACGTCACCAACGAGATCGATATTGACGTGTACAGTATCGGCAATAATCTCAACCACGGCTTCGCCGCGGCGAGCTGCCTGAATAAGCTCACGCACAGGGCCTGGCTCGCGGTGAGCAAGAGTTGGCATTGCGTTAAAGAGATGCGTTGCGGTTTGCGGCACACGAGGATAGCTAATCGACCGCGCATAATCCATAGTTGCCGCAATTCGGTTACGTGCCTCTTCTGTGGTGGCAGAAGTATGCCCCCAGCTTGGAATTGCTCCGTACTCAAGGAGGAGGGCTGCAGCTTCAGCTGCATTCTCCAGCTCTGGAGCGATCGTCATCGTCTTAATCCAGCCTTTGCCAGCCTCAAGCCACGAACGAAGTTCATCGAGATCAGGAATACGCTGAGCAGCAGGATTCTGGGCACCGAGCTTATGCGGAGAAACGTAAGGACCTTCGCAATGAATACCAAGCAAATCGCCGCGTTCGCAGAAAGGAACGAGCAGCTCAATCTGCGGCAGCGGATCAATCATCGAAACGAGCGAAGCGAGCATAGCCGTAGTACCCTTCACTCGGTGAGCATCGATCGCAGTCTGCACATCTTCGGGAGTCCAGCTATCTGGGAAAGACGCTCCACCACCGCCGTGGCAGTGCACATCGATCACGCCAGGAATAATCCAGCCCTCTGGCTCTCCTGCCACACCGCATTCACCTGCAGGTGTGATTGCCGCGATACTACCGTCTTCGCCAAGCTCTAAACCCCAGCCTACAAGCTCGCCAAAACCGTTAAGAACTTTTCCTTCATATACAGCCATTTTTATCACCTAAAACAAAATCAGCTACGTTTTTCTTTATTTTCAGCTGTATTTCAGCGATTTGCCCAGCGTTCACGGTAAAAATCTGCAAGTTCCAGTTTGCTGGCTGCGGCCTCATCAACAAGCACCATCACTTCCGGGTGCATCTGCAAAATAGTGGCTGGCCATTTTGCGGAGATTCCGCCCTCAACAAGCTCACGCACAGCGTCTGCTTTATTTGCCCCTGTTGCAATCAGAAGAATTCGCTGTGCCTCCATAATCGTGCCCAAGCCTTGAGTAATACACTTCGAAGGAACCTTGGAAAGATCGTTATCGAAGAAGCGCGCATTATCTTCGCGGGTCTTTGCGGTGAGAGAATCAACGTGCGCACGAGAGACGAGAGAAATTCCTGGCTCGTTGAATCCGATGTGCCCGTCTGCGCCAATACCAAGAATCTGGAGGGTGACGCCGCCAGTTGCCTTAATTTCTGCATCATACTCATCTGCTGCAGCTTCAGGATCAGCCGCATTGGCGTCTGGGGTGTGGAGCTTTTCATCTGCGAGCCCCGTCTTATCAGCGCCGACAAGCTCAGCACGCAGCACGTTGCGGTAGCGCTCTGGATGATCCGGATCGATACCTACGTATTCATCGAGTGCCACAGCTTGCGCGTCTTCCAGTGTGAATGTGCCTGCAGCGTGAGCCTCGCGAAGCCGCTCATACAAGGGAAGTGGCGTCGATCCCGTCGCCACACCGAGTACCTTATGATCAGTTGCGTTCATTACAGAGATAAGATATTCAGCCGCAACTTCGGCTACTTCACGTTCATTCGAAAAAATCCCCACATGCATGCTATTGCCTTCCGTTTTACTTCAACATCATCCTCGATGCCTTTCATATTTCAGAATAGGGCAATAATGAGTAAAAGTGCTCGAAATACGAAAGAAACTCAAAAAATTTGAGCATTTATATAAGCCGCCAATCACAGAACTGAGCAACGCCAATCTGCTCGGAAAGCTGCAACGTACCTGCTGCTATCTCGTCACATCAATGCGATGAAAATTAAGGAAACTACGGCTCGCAGTCGGCCCTCGCTGCCCCTGATAGCGCGAACCTTGAGCGCCTGCACCGTAAGGAGCGTCTGCTGACGTTGAAAGCTCAAAGAAGCAAAGCTGCCCTACTTTCATACCCGGATAGAGCTTAATCGGCATTGTTGCAGTGTTGGAAAGTTCAAGCGTCACGTGCCCTGAAAAGCCAGGATCGATAAATCCTGCTGTAGAATGCGTGAGAAGCCCGAGACGCCCAAGCGAGCTTTTCCCTTCGAGACGAGCAGCTACAGCGTCACCCAGAGTAACCTGCTCAAAGGTACTTCCAAGCACGAATTCACCAGGGTGCAAGACGAAACAGCCATCAGCTGGCACTTCTACCACAGAGGTGAGGGAATCTTGCTCAGCGGCGGGATCAATCACGTCATAACGGTGATTATTAAACAGGCGAAAATAGCGGTCGAGATGAATATCCACAGAACTAGGCTGGATCATTTCAGGATCCCAAGGATCGAGGGCGATCTGCCCGTTGTGCACATACTCACGAATCGAATAATCTGAAAGAAGCATGCTTTTAGTATAGGCGAGCAACAAAGGCAAAAAGTAAAAACGATAAAAACGAACCACTGCAACCACACCAAGCATATAAGTATACGAGTGTAAAAAATGTATAATTATCGGGCATATAATTTATTTGGAGTTCTCCATATTCAGCTATATCCTAAAGAGCTTGGAAGCAATGAAAAATGCATAGCGCTGTGATGAGATATAGCTAAGGTGGTGGCACGCATATATGGAACTTTCAGATATCCAAAAGCAAGTAGTAACGTACATTCAAAATAAAAAAGATTGGGCGGCAATTGTTGAAATTGCAGATAGTCTAAGCGTGCACCCAAATTCTGTTCGCGCAGCAGTCACCTATCTTACTGATGAAGGAATCCTCGAACGCAAGCAGCATCGCGATGGCGCACGCGGACGCCCAACGTTTGTTTTCCGAGCACGTAGCGGGCGCTTTACCATGATTCGAGACGCCCTCAAAGCAATGGAGAGCGCCAGCGAAGACGAGCAGAAAATTATAGAAGCTCTTATCACAGGGCGCTACGGCGGAGCCTTGGAAGATTCAGAGGATATTCATGCAGATGTAGTGAACTTTTTGAAATATCTCGATGTGCAATCCTACAAAGATAACGACGAAATTCATGTGACGGCATGCCCCTTCCGTGAACTTAATGGCGGTAAAGCAGGATATACCTGCCGTATTCATCGCATGATTATCCAGCAGGCAGTTGGCTCCAGCTGGCTTGTGCAGCTGAGCCCTCTGCACGCCGATAATGAATGCAGAATTCGAATCAAACTCACGAATACAGAGCCAAAAGTTACCTCTTCACCGTGTTAGTTTGTTAGATTAGTGATGTGAATCCTCAACAGAGCAGCCCTCGAGCTAGATATCAGAAACGTATGCGCCAGCGTCAGACCGTTATCTTCGGTTCAATTGGTGCAGTTATGGCTGCTCTGCTGATTATCAGCACACTCTTTTGGACTAATCTCGTGCCTTTTCCGTTTAATCGGGAGTTTTCGAGAAAAATTGACCCAACGTCATATATCCCCTGTATAGATAAAGACGCATCTCCTGCGGCGCTAGATAAAATCAATGTGCGCGTCTACAACTCCACTGAAACTCAGGGGCTTGCATCGAAAGTTGGCGAAGCTCTCACAGAAGCTGGAGTCACAGTTACTGAGACAACCAACTGGGCAGGAGATCCTGTCTCAAATAGCGTCAAGATTTTTACGAGTGCCGAAGGAGTGCCTCTCGCTTACACCTTGCGCGGATTCTTCCCACAAGCCAATGTGCATTTCGATCCTTCACTCACTGGCACGCAAGTAGACGTGGTTCTGGGGAGTAGATGGGACGATAAAATCGATCTCGTCTCAACGCCAACCCCTGAGCAATATGCAGCTGCCATGAAACCGATTAAAGGCTGCACAGCTATCAAAGATCTTCCCAGCGATAACAAGAAGAAATAGCGGCACCCCGCACAATAGTGCCCGCACCGAATATGGTATTCGCATAAGTATGCGCACGTGACGCCAAACCAGAGTCTTATTCGTTCAATTTCCCATGCTAGGATTATTGGGTTGATTACCTTGTATTTAGCCTTTAGCTAGCTAATCAACGTCGCCCACGAATCTTTGCACGGCAGAGTTCACGTACTGAGTAGTTGCGATACGCGAAATTCCATTTGCAACAATAAAAAAGCCGAATGCCGCTTTCCATGCTGAACGTTTCTTTCCTGCGCTTGGCCGCAATGCACTGGAAAGAATTGCGCCTCCCACAGCAGTCTGGCATGCAGATACCATTGCCATCGCCCACGGACGCTTCAAATATGCGTGGCGAAATGCGTCTGCCACATCAGAATTCACGTGACCTTCACCCGCAACTTCCCACGCCAGCGCCTCTGTAAATGCCCCTGCAGCTCCGCGCGGTTCAAATATCTTGATTCCTGGGATCGCATCGATCGGCACATCATCTTCCAGCATACTGAGCACCTCAGCCGGCAACCCCAAAGCAGAGACAAGAGCACTTGCCGCACACTCTCGGTCAACAAGCAAAGCATCACGCACTGCAGCAAAAGTCACATCAACGAGATCGGCAACTCCCGCACGAGCCACACCTCCTGCGCCAAGTTCACTTCGCACAAAAGCAAGAGCCTTATCATCAGAAGCTACAAGTGTGACGCCGAGTGCATCATCAACACTAGTTTGATCATCGGCTCCCTGCGCGGCGTTCATACTCGCACTTCCACCTTCATTGCTGCGCGCTTTCACCCACTCAAATGGCGGCATTTCGCCGCTCCAACCCCACAGGATATTACGCCCCATACGAGTGACTATTAAATGCGGAGACTTATCAGAATCAGCTAAGACGAATAGCAGCGAATAATCCAGCGCTGGGAATACGCCCGATGAGAGTTTCGCAGTGCGCTCAGGCACCACAAGTTTCACATCACCCATTCTCAGCAAACCAAAATTCATATTATGAGCAGTGGCATACACAGGAATTTCAGACGTCGCAATATCAGCTAAAGCAAAAGCTCTGCCTTGAGGAATTAAATCTTCCGTCTTTTCTCCAACGATGCTCTCGCCACCAGACGCATCATCGCCCGACTCACTTTCCTCTAACGCATCCTCACCACTACACGAGACCTCTTGAGAAACGTCTTCCGTAGAATCACTCTCTTGCAAAGAATCTCTCATATCAAATGCCAGCGAAGAATCATCAATATCCACCGCACCAATATCAAGCGGACCAAAAAGTTCTACTCCAGGCAGCGCCACTTCAACCTTACGCAAGGATTCGTGGAGAAAGCCTGCCAGATTTTCTAAGCTACGCCCTTTGATAATTTCTCCGCTCTCATCAAGCGTAGCTGCTCGGCGACGACGCCCAGCAATCGCAATCTCAAATTCAAAAACAGCTGGATTTTCTTGTGAAAGCGCACCAATCCCTAAAATACGTTCCTCGGTAAAGAGAGCTTGAATATCAGCCTCGGAAGTAAGATCTGTATCAAGAAGAGTGATGCTTCCTCGAATAGGGCGCCATGCCGTCATGCCGATACCTTTCACTAAAAGAACTATCTGCTCCTAGTGTACCTACTCACAGACAAAATACCCGAGATCGCGGCGAAGAAATCAAGACTAATACTCGAGCAAAGCAATCCCGACGATGAAGCATACCTTAATCCCAGACCATCAAAATAAATGCTCATCTATATCCGCTGTAAACAACTGCAAACTATAGAGATTACTGACCAGAGGATATAAGAATTAAGAGCACAGGCTGAGTTGCAATCACGCCCACAATCTAATCGAAATCACGTTCACGCACCCATAATGCACCTAAAGATACACAATGCACCTGCGAAAGTACCCCCCCCCATAAAAGAAAGCGCACCCTCACAAAAGTACGTTCTACGAAAGCTCTCGCAGCACCTCACAAAAGTTCACTCTTGGAACACCGAAGCTGATCCACCTGATAGAGAGCAATACCAGTTGCCACAGCAGCATTTAAGCTCTCCATCTGCGAAGCAATAGGAATAGCGGCAATCATATCGCAGGTTTCTCGCACAAGCCGAGATAATCCCGACCCTTCAGAGCCCGTCACCAACACAATTGGAGCATCGGCGCAGGGAAGCTCTGCCACAGATACAGCACCTTCCTCCCCGGCAAGACCTACCACAAAATATCCTTGCTTCTTCAGCTCCTTGAGCGTGAGCACCAAATTCGTCTCTCTTGCCACAGGCACTCGTGCCATCGCGCCCGCACTCACTTTCCACACTGTTGCATTCACAGATGCACTGCGCCGCTCGGTAATGAGTACACCATCAGCATTAAAAGCGCTCGATGAACGCACAACCGCACCCAAATTATGAGGATCGGTGACGGCATCTAGAGCTACAATCAACCCTGGTTTTCCATCTCGGCGCTTAGCAGCAGCATCTACTAAATCCATTGCCGTCACGTATTCATACGGAAGCACTTCGAGCGCAATCCCTTGATGCACAGCTCCGCTGCTGAGGATATCCATATCTGCACGCGTCACTTCAACAATCGGCACACCAGCCGCAGCAGCATCTCGCACCACGGAAATAACCCGTTCATCATGCGCGAGCGCACTGACCATAAACACGCGGCTATACTCAATCCCAACAGCCACGGCTTCTGCCACTGGATTACGCCCAGTCACCAATTCATGCCCAGGGCGCAGATGTAAACTCGCTTTCAGCTTCGGAGCTTTAGCCTGAGCCTGAGCAGCTTTAGCTTGAGCAACAAGTTTACGTTTATACGCTGGATGATAGGGGCGATCCTCCGCTTTTGGGATATTTTTATGCCCTTCAAGGCGCCCGCGATTTTTACCACCGCTGCCCTTGCTCGCGCCTTTCTTCTTACGCGTGCTCTTCGATCCTGCTGGTCGCCCGAAATGATCTGCCATTTTTACGTCTTTCTTCGGTATGCGTATATCTCATCATGCGTTTCTTGTTTAACGCCTGCCGCAATGAGGAGAGATTCAGTCGCTGATTTTCCAGCGTGCCCCCTCAGCACCATCTTCAACCGTGATCCCTGCCGCCGTAAGAGAATCACGCAAAGCGTCCGCTCGTGCCCAATTCTTTTCGGCGCGAGCCTCAGCTCGCTGCTCAAGAATCTCTTGCGCCAGCGTATCGAGAGCTTTGTATATTCTACTACTCTGCACATCAGAAGCTCCAGTATTCCAAGGCTCTGCCATAGGGTCAAGACCGAAAACATCGAGCATTGAGCGCACAAGCAGCTGCTCGCAACGAGCCTCTACATCGTCATTATGGCTCAACGCCGTGTTTCCCAGCCGCACATGCTCATGGATAACCGCGAGCGCCGCGCTTGCATTTAAATCGTCGTCCATCGCAGCTGTAAATTCTGAGGGCAAATCTTCAGCTTTAAGAGCCGTCACTTCATCTCGCCCAATCTCACCAGTTGCTTCAACTGCGCGCTGCACAAAGCCATTCAAACGATCCCACACAGCTCCTGCTTCTTCAAGAGTTCGCTCAGAATATGCCACAGTGGAACGGTAGTGCACCGTACCCAGCGCATAGCGCACCAACACCGCTGGGTATTGGCGCAAAATATTTTCCACAGTGAGCGAATTCCCGAGGCTCTTGCTCATCTTCTCACCGTCAATCGTCACCCATGCGTTGTGCATCCAATACTGGGCAAAAGCAAAACCGGCCGCATGGCTTTGAGCCTGCTCATTTTCATGGTGAGGGAAACGCAAATCCAGCCCGCCGCCGTGAATATCAAAACTTTCGCCTAGATACTTCCAGCTCATCGTCGAACATTCAAGATGCCAGCCAGGTCTCCCACGCCCCCACGGCGTGGACCAACTCGCTGTGGCAGGCTCTTCAGGCTTTGCGGCTTTCCAGAGGGCAAAATCCCGAGGATGCCGTTTATCTGGCTCACTTCCTTCTTCATCAACAGCAAGATCTTCAAGAGCTTGGTTTGTGAGCGAACCGTAATCTTTAAGCGAAGCGACGTCGAAGTAAACATTCCCTTCAGATCCTTGGTATGCGTGCCCCGAATCAATAATCCTCTGAATGAGGGCGATCATTTCTGGAACGTGCCCTGTGGCTCGTGGTTCATAGGTCGGCGGAAGTACGCCGAGCGCACGATATGCGGCTGCAAACTCCTGCTCGAAGCGATATGCCCACGCCCACCACGGGCGCTCCGCTTGAGAAGATTTCACCAAAATTTTATCGTCAATATCTGTGACGTTGCGCACCATCGTCACGTTATATCCATGACGCATGAGCCAACGTACCAGCACATCGAAAGCGAGAGCTGAGCGCATATGCCCAATATGAGGCGAACCTTGCACAGTGGCTCCACACAAATAAATTCCCACCTCACCAGGATTAATCGGATGGAACTCGCGAAGTGCTCGGGCAGAAGAATCATAAATATGCAAACTCACGATCCTGATTTTACCGTTATTACATAGAATCGCACTAAAAGGTGCGTTGTTAATTATAAAACTTTCCCATTCACGGCTAGATTTAGACTATGAGTGAAAACTACGCAGCCTCAACTTTTGAGGAAAGCAGCAAAGCCAATACAGCAACACACAAGAATCGGACGTTTACACGTACAGTGTGGGCGTGGGGTTTTTGGGACTGGGCATCGGCGGCATTCAACGCAGTCGTCACCACGTTTGTCTTTTCCGTCTATCTCACCAACGCCAACCTTTTCGGTCCGACCGCAAATGCTTCGCTCGGCTACGCGCTCACAGTCGCTGGAATTCTTATTGCTATCGTCGCTCCCGCACTCGGGCAGAGCGTTGATCGCTCTGGAAAGTCTGCCACAGTTCTTTCAGTAACGACGATTATCACGATTATCGTCACAGCTGGATTGTTTTTCGTGACGCCAATCCAAGCTGATGGAACCTCTCGCCTGTGGCTCGGGCTTTTCCTGCTCGCTCTTGGCAATATCTCTTTTGAGACAGGATCTGTGGTCTACAACGCAATGCTCTCCGATATTTCCACAGAAAAAAACGTGGGAAAAATTTCTGGTTTTGGCTGGGGGCTTGGGTACGTTGGCGGAATCGTATTGCTACTCATCTTATTCGTCGGCTTCATCAATCCTGAGGTCGGCTGGTTTGGGGTGACGAGCGCAAACGGCTTAAATATTCGAGTTGCTATGCTTTTTGCCGCGCTCTGGACGATTGTTTTCTCTCTTCCTCTCATGCTAAGCGCCCGTAATAAACCTCGCCGCGAAGGCACGCAATCGCTCGGAATTATTGGAGCTTATCGTCAGCTTTGGCAATCTATTGTGCGCCTATGGAATACTGATCGCTCAGTTGTATGGTTTCTCATTTCTTCCGCTATCTACCGTGATGGTTTAGCTGGCGTTTTCACTTTCGGCGCTATACTGGCTCAAACGGCTTTTGGATTCAGTGCTGGAGACGTGATTATTTTCGGGGTTGCCACAAACGTAGTAGCAGGAATCGCCACTATTGCTTTCGGCGTTCTCGACGATAAAATCGGCGCTCGCGCCGTGATTATTACAAGCCTTACGGCGATGTGTATCTGCGGTTTTGCCGTCTATCTTTTCCACGCTGGAATCGGACCTCTTTCCGCAACGGCTGTTTACTGGATTTTCGGGCTTGGGCTGTGCGTTTTTGTGGGGCCAACCCAATCAGCTTCGCGCACATTCCTTACCCGCATTGCTCCTCGAGGCGAAGAAGGGGAACTTTTCGGTTTATACGCTACTACTGGGCGTGCTGTTTCTTTCCTTGCTCCATTCATGTATTCAACAGCAATCGTTTTGGGCGCAGGAATTGCTGGAACTACTCTCGAAGCAGCTGCCTATTTCGGCATTTTAGGATTGATGCTCGTATTTCTTATCGGTCTGCTTGCTTTTATCCCTGTAAAAGCAGGGCAACGTGAGGCATAGCACCTCAAACACGTATAAAACCACTCCAGAACTGGTAGTTACTCAGTAATCGATTTGTTATTATGAGCTTATGAATAGCACCCACAACGCGCAGGAACCGATCTCTGCCCCCTCAATGCCATTAACTCTATGTGCATGGGGAGTGCATATTTTCACGATGACGGGCTTGGCATGCGCCACGCTTGCCCTCCTCTCCCTCATCGAGCACCGCATCGACCTCATGTGGCTCTGGCTCGGAATCGCTCTCATCGTCGATGGCATTGATGGAACATTTGCGCGCAAAGTTCGAGTAAAAGAAGTGCTCCCTTGGTTTGATGGCGGAATTCTCGATATTTTAATCGACTACATCACTTGGACTTTTATCCCTGCTATTTTTATGTACACCAATCTCCCTATGGGGCCAAAACCTCTCGCTGGAATCCTCACCGTCCTTATTCTCACGAGTTCAACTCTCTGCTACGCCAACGAACACTGGAAATCATCCGATTTCTACTTCTACGGCTTCCCAGCTGCATGGAATATCGTAGCGGTGATCCTCTACATACTAAGCGCCAACGAAGTATGGACAATCGGCGTCACTGCGCTGTGTATTATCCTGACGATCGTTCCCAGCTACTGGACTCACCCATTCCGCGTGAAACGATTCATGCCAATCAATATCACAGCGATTCTCATGTGGATCGGATCTGTGGCATGGCTTGTTGTAGCTCACCCTACCCGCCCGCTGCCAGCACTTATCATTTTCTGGGTGAGCGGTGCTTGGTTTATGCTAAGCTGCGCTATTCGCACATTCACTGGGCCTGATCGCCCTCGATCACATCGCAGCAGGCGGCGATGAATACCACACCCCCGCACTCTACCGACGCACCAAGCCTTGCTCGCAAGCCTTGGTCACGAGTGTGCACCTTCAAAATCTTGGCGTATATTGCCATATTCGTATACTCGGCTTTACGAGCGCTTCCTCTCATGTTTGTTGAAGAATTTCATGGGAGTATTTTAGTTATCTGGTTGATGGATATACTTACTGCAATCCCGTACACATGGGGTCTTCTCGAATTTGCCGTGTCTGCACGCCCAGCACGCCGTTGGCTCGGTCTAACTATCGCTATCGTCACTTTTGCCGCTCCCTACATATATTTTTGGAGCCACGGAAACGACTATCCGCTGGGAGTGACGGCAATCGTGATCGCAATGATTGTCGGAGCTATCCTCTGGGAAGCTATCAAATACGTCCGAACCCGAGAAAAACTGCACTCACAGCAGTGCATAGCCCATACTCAGCAACACGTCTCATCTGCCGTAGACACCACTTTATGAAGTAGCGCAGAAGCAATCGCACCAATCCCTTCACCAGCCCCAATAAAACCCAAGCGATCCGTCGTTGTGGCCGAAACAGATACAGGCGCACCGACGATACTGCTCATACGCACCTCAGCTTCCTTCTTTCTCGGTGCAAAACGAGGCCTTTGAGCAATAATCTGCACGGAAATGTTGGTGACGCCGAAACCAGCCTCACGCACAAGCCTCAACGTTTCTTTCAAAAATTGCTCGCCAGAAGCGCCCGAAAATTCTGGGCGATCCACCCCAAAAATAGATCCCATCTCCCCAACACCGCTCGCAATTAGCAAAGCATCGCACACCGCATGGGCTGCCGCATCACCATCCGAATGCCCTGCTAAAGGAGTTTCACCTTGCCACTCAAGGCATGCCAGCATGAGCGGCTTACCAGCGCAGTCACGCGCAAACGCATGTACATCAACCGCTGTCGCTATTCGAAAATCGCTTGGATTCATTCGTGTTTCCTCTCGTGCAAGCATATGATTTACGCCGATATAGAAGCGCTGCGCTGCGCCATTAAAAGTTCAGCCACCTGCAGATCAAATGGAGTTGTGATTTTCAGCGCTGAAGAATCCCCTGGCACAGTTCGCACTTCTTCACCAAGAAGTTCCACCAGTGCAGCATCATCGGGAGCCGCAGCTTGTGCACTGGCAGATAAGCTAGCCGCACTCGTATGCGCGCACTCCAGCAGATCAATTATAAAACCTTGCGGCGTCTGCACAGCACGCAGTGAACTGCGTTCAAGCGTGCGCATAACTTTCTCTGTATAGCTAGGGCTTACTGTGCAATTGGTGAGAGCGGCAGCTGCACTAGCATCTGGATCTGGAGAAATTTCTTTGATGGTATCCACTACGGGAAGCACTGGAATAACGGCAGCAGCTCCTGCTTCGAGCAAACCGCACACACGGCGAATCATTGGCGCTGGAGTAAGCGCGCGAGCAGCATCATGCACAAGCACATGGGTGGCACATGGAAAAAATTTTTTCACTGCGGCTAGACCGAGAGAAACTGATTCTTGACGAGTCGCACCCCCAGACGTGAGCACAAGACTATCGTCACCTGCATTGACAGACGCAAGGGCAGCAGAAAAATCCTCCACAGCAGAAGGGCTATCTGCTGGTATCGTCACAACAATACGATCAACACCTGCTTCTTGCATCCCTCGCACAGCATGAGCTACCAGTGCTTCGCCCGCAAGCTTTACAAGCGCTTTTGGCTTATCAGCACCTAAGCGCGTGCCTGATCCAGCACCAGCGATAATTGCCGCAATATCCATACGCATCTCCATCTACGCACATCGTTATCGATACGCCAACCCAATCAACCCAATATACGCACCGATAAGTTCCTGCAATATCGCAGAATTTAGCTTAGGAATGAACGCAATTATTCAGCCGATTGCGCACTTTCTGCTGAATCTAGAACTATATCAAATTCGCCCAGAATATCGTTGAGCAGCTCACCCGCTTTAGACTCGTCAATGCCGCGCGCCAGCGCAACTTCAGAGCAGAGAATTGCGCGAGCTTGAGAAAGCATACGTTTCTCTCCAGCCGAAAGACCTTTCTCACCATTGCGGCGCGTCAAATCTCTCACAACCTCTGCGACTTTATTGACGTCACCGCTCGTGAGCTTTTCGCCATTTGCTTTGAAACGACGGCTCCAATTTTGCGGCTCATCAACGTCTTCTTCACGCAAAATCGAAAAGACTTTTTCTAGCTGTTCATCGTTCGATACATCTCGTACGCCGACCTCTTCGAGAGAATCAGCTGGCACTTGAATCGTCAGATCGCCCTGCACAATACGAAGCGTGAGATACAGGCGCTTCTCGCCTCTGATCATCTTCTCGGAGATGTCTTCAATATAGGCTGCCCCATGATGGGGGTACACAACAGTCTCGCCAACTTTGAACGGCATAGCGCCTCTTCCTTTTTAGAACTTTGATACCATTCTACCAAAATTCATAGAAATTCGAGGCTCAAGTGTGGAATCTATCTTCCCCTCTCCATGATTTAGAAATAGTTTAGAAATAGGAAGAGGAGAAGGAAACCTTACGAACGCTTATGAGCAGTATTTCTGGAACGAATAATACGAAACCCTTTTTGGCTCGCAATCTTCTCGCTCGGATACCCCTGCTCATTGAGCCATACCATGAGCGAATCGGCACCCAAATTTTTCTGCACCACCCAATATGCCTCACCAGTTTCAGGCTTCAGCGCCGCAAGCCATGTGAGCAAAAGATCATGGAGTGCTTCTTTTCCAATTCTGATCGGGGGGTTACTCCAAATCAGATCAATTCCTCCATGTTTCTTAGCAATTTCCATAGCGGTTGCTGTATCTGCTGTTTGTATATGTGAAAGCTGAAGTTCCTGCGCATTTTTTCTCGTCAGTTCCAGCGCGCGCTCATTCACATCAACAGCCACAATATCTGCCCTCGGGTACTCGTGCGCAAGAGCAAAGGCAATTACTCCCCAACCGCAACCAATATCAGCGCACAAAGGAGGGATGCTGTTCGCGGGCGAAGTATCAGTAGATTGCTCTCTATCAGCAAATGCCGTTGTATCTATAGGTGACGCTTGAGCGATAGCCGCGTTCACAGGAACCTTATCGAGCAATACGCGAGTACCTCGATCTAATTCACGCGCAGAAAATACGCCGTCACTCGTCGTCACCACATAGTCAATACCACGTGCGCGATAAGAAACGCTATGCGCTTGCGCCTGTGAAGCAGGCTGCGCTGTGAAATAGTGGTCTGCCATAGATATTTCCTCAATCACTGCAGTGCGGATAGATTGCGTTGTTTCAATAGAACTACCGTCACGAATATAACATTACGCCTAATATACAGCGCTGAAAATCCATGTATTTCCTTATCGAACTGTTTCATACCTATCCACTGCGCACCCCTTCCTATTTCAGCATTCAATAGCTGAAAATTCCCCTCATTGCCGCATTTTCTCACTGGAATAAAACTTGCGAAAGAGAGCCAGGGAATAATTTTTATGTGAAATTTATGTGAAAAGCATGGCAGAAATGCACCTAGAGCAATATTTCCATTCTGGGCAGCAACTGCCCTTTTTTTAGCGAGCACATGAGAGTTTTAGATAGAAATGACGATTCTCCAATAATTGGCCGCTTCAAAGCATCTGCTTAATTGTGCCTTATGATAGGCAATGGTAGCCTCTTTGAGGCTGGTAGGAGAGGTATATATGAATTCACAACCCACACATGAGCTTGAAACAGAACAAAGCACCCAGCAATTAAAGCGAGGGCTGCGCGCACGCCACCTCAATATGATCGCTATTGGCGGCGCAATCGGCACAGGGCTGTTTGTGGCATCAGGCGGCACTATTTCAAATGCCGGCCCGGGCGGCGCTCTGCTTGCATATGCACTTATCGGAATTATGGTCTATTTCCTTATGCAAAGCCTCGGCGAAATGGCGACTTATATGCCCGTAGCGGGTTCATTCGGCGAGTACGGCACGCGCTTCGTCTCCCCGAGCTTCGGTTTTGCGATGGGATGGAACTACTGGTTTAACTGGACTATTACGGTCGCTGCTGAGCTTGTTGCAGCAGGGCTCGTCATGAAGTTCTGGCTTCCAGATGTGCCGATGTGGATCTGGAGTGCAATTTTCCTTGTAGTGCTGTTTGTGATCAATGCTCTATCAGCGCGCGCATACGGAGAAAGTGAATTTTGGTTTGCTCTTATTAAAGTCGTAACTGTAATCGTATTCCTCATCGTTGGTGTACTGATGATCGTGGGCATTCTTCAAGGATCTGCTCAAGGCTTTGAAAACTGGACTATTGCTGATCCTGCAACAGGAGAGAAAGCACCGTTTGTGAATGGTGTGATGGGTATCCTTTCTGTGTTTATGATTGCTGGTTTCTCTTTCCAGGGCACTGAAATGATCGGCGTAGCTGCTGGCGAAGCCGAGCATCCAGAAAAGACGATTCCCAAGGCAATTAAATCCGTGTTTTGGCGCATTCTGCTCTTCTATATTTTCGCTATTGCCGTGATTGGCTTCTTGATTCCATTCACCGATCCCAATTTGTTGAATGCCTCCGATACAGGCGATATTACAATCGCTCCATTTACCTTAATCTTTGCAAAGAGCGGACTTATCGGCCAGGCCGTGATTGCTTCCGTGATGAATGCAGTAATCCTCACAGCCGTGCTTTCCGCAGGTAACTCTGGCTTATACGTCTCTACCCGTATGCTCTATTCACTCGCTGAGAATCGGCAAGCTCCGAAGATGTTCGTGAAATTAAATAAACAAGGTGTGCCAATTCCAGCGCTCATTGCCACAACGGCTATTGCGCTGCTTTGCTTCCTGAGCTATCTCTTTGGTGAAGGGCAAGCATATACGTGGATCGTGAATGCTTCTGGTCTCGCTGGTTTCATCACATGGGTTGGTATTGCATGGTGCCATCTGAAATTCCGCCGAGCATATGTTGCACAAGGGCGAGCATTAGAAGATCTGCCATTTAAGGCGAAGCTCTTTCCATTCGGCCCTATAGTGGCTCTTGCAATGTGCGTACTCGTAATCGTTGGGCAAAACTACGAAGCGCTCTTGGGGCGTAGCGGTTTTCTTTCCCTGCTGAGTTCCTATATTGGCTTGCCGCTTTTCCTGATTCTCTGGATTGGGCATAAATTCGTGACGAAAGCGCCAAAAATTGATCCTTTAGAGGCAAATCTATCGCGCGAAGATACGCATATCGGCTAGCTTGCCCTTATAAACTGCAAGCTGCGCTGCAAGCTTTGCGTAAAATGAGTTCATACAAAATGAATTATTTTGCGCTGCAAACCTTAAATTTGCACCGCAAGCCCTAAGCATGGCACATCGCCAGTGGGTAAAATAAAAGAGATGCGCACGCGTGCGCCCAATTCCGTGACGGTGACTGCCGTCACGCATACTACATCAAGGATGGATTATGAGCTATAAACTGATTCTCCTGCGCCATGGGCAAAGCGAATGGAATGCTCTCAACCTCTTTACAGGTTGGGTAGATGTACCGCTTTCCGATCAAGGGCGCGAAGAAGCCGCTGCTGGCGGCAAGCTGATGAAGGAGCAAGGCATTGTGCCAGATGTTCTTTTCACGTCAATGCTGCGCCGTGCAATTATGACGGCAAATCTCGCTCTCGATGCCTGCGATCGTCACTGGATTCCAGTAGAGCGCAGCTGGCGCCTCAACGAACGCCATTACGGCGCATTGCAGGGCAAAAACAAGAAGGAAATTCGTGACGAATACGGCGAAGAACAGTTTATGCAGTGGCGCCGTTCATACGACGTTCCGCCGCCTGCAATTGAAGCTGGTTCGGAATTTTCACAAGATTCAGATCCGCGCTATGCTGGCGAGCCAATCCCTGCAACTGAGTGCTTAAAAGATGTGCTCCAGCGTGCACTGCCTTATTGGGAAGAGCGCATTGTGCCAGAGCTAAAGAGCGGCAAGACAGTGATGATTGCAGCTCATGGAAATTCCCTGCGCGCTATCGTCAAGCACCTCGATCAGATTTCAGATGAAGATATTGCTGGTCTAAATATCCCAACGGGCGTGCCGCTCTATTACGAATTAGACGAAGAAACCCTTCAGCCGCTCAAGAAAGGCGGCACTTACCTCGATCCAGACGCGGAAGCAAAAATTGCTGCTGTGGCAAATCAAGGCAAGTAGCTTCTGATTACGCTATATACGCAGTGATATACGCAGCCCGAGATAGTTCTTAGCATTCAATGCAAGAAACCGTCTCGGGCTGTGTGCGTCATCTTAAATCACTTCTGCGAATCAGGCACAAACCACTTCGTGAGGGTAGTTGGGTGAGTGATAGCTGTGCCGACGCATGCAGCGTGAGCACCCATCTCCAGCACCTTTGCCACATCCTCTGGGTGATGCAGGCGCCCCTCCACAATCACTGGCTTCGTGACGGCAGCAAGGACTTCCTGAATAAACGCATAATCCGGACCTTCAGTCTTTTCTCGCGCATATTCATATCCAGGCGTATACCCAGCAAGAGTAGTACCGATAAAATCAGCCCCAGCAGCTTCCGCAGCTTTAGCATCTTCCACAGAGGCACAGTCTGCCATAATCAAAACTCCAGGGAACTCCTGATGAATCGCAGCTACGGCGTCGGCAAACGTCTCCCCGTTAATACGTGGGCGAAGAGTCGCGTCAATAGCAATAATTTCTGCACCAGCAAGCGCAGCTGCGCGTGCATGAGCAATCGACGGCGTAATATACACACCCTCGTGCCCATATTTAATCAAACCAATAATCGGCATATCAGTTGCCTGCCGCGCTGCAATAATATCTGCCACGCCTTGTACGCGCACTGCTGCAGCGCCGCCTTCCACAACTGCCTGAACCATAGCTGCAGTAATATCTGCACGGCGCAGCGGCTCCCCTGGATACGCCTGGCAGGAAACAATTAACTTTCCGCGGATTGCTTCCACAAGATCAGCGTTCATCATTACTTCTTTCTACTCTCTACTTAATTTCCACGCCAGCAAGCAGGAATGCATCACGAGCAGCGCCAAGGAATGCAGCATTGTTCTTAAGCTTTGCACGACGAAGATCCACTTTATCTTGCATATATTCGGGCAGAAGCTCCATCAGCCGCTCCTGCATAGCTTTCCACCATTCACTATCGGGCTTTGGCACTCCTCCGCCAAGCACAATAACCTCTGGATCAAGCATCATTACATACCAACTCATCACCTCGCCGAGCCGACGCCCCAGTGCACGAGTGACGTTGAGGGCCACCTCGTCACCCTCAGCCGCAAGCTCCATCACGAGCTGCCCACGAACAGCATCATTCGCTTCGGGCCCATCAGCTTCTTTATAGAAATGCACCATTGCTGGGCCTGCTGCATTTTGTTCAAATTTAGCTGGTAGATCACCATCACTAACCACAGGTCCTTCAGCAAAAGGAATACGAGCAGTGCCAATTTCTCCACCGATATGGTGAGCGCCGCGTACAACCTCACCGTTGAGCACAAATGAACAGCCGATACCTGTACCCACAGCAACCATCAGCATAGAGCTTGCTCCACGCCCAGCTCCCATCCACAGCTCACCAACGGCGTGAGCATCAGCGTCATTTTGCACTTTGATCGGCACATCACGTGCCCAATCCAAACGTTTGCGAAGCCCTCCCACAATATCTGTGCCAATCCATTTAACGATTGTGCCTGAAGAGTTCACTACTACCCCTCGCTCAGCGTCAATCGAGCCGGCCGCACCGATACCAATTGCTGCCGGAATTTCTCCTAGAAGCTCATACTCATGCTGAATAAGCTCAGCCATCGTATCGAGAATAGCTTCACCACCCACCTGAGCAGGAGTTAAAGCTTTGATCTTCTCGCTCACCTGCTCACCTTGTGAATTGACGAGTGCAGCAGCAGTTTTCGTGCCGCCGAGATCAATTGCAATCGCTGTGCTGATTTTCTTTGCCACAGTCACTCCTTCGCTATATGAGATTGAATAGCGCGTATCTGGCTATATCTATATTTTCATTGATATGCAATGCACCTGCGAGATTAAGGTGCACCGAATTAAGGTGCACTAAAAAGCGGCGTCCAAGCGCGTGAGTTGCCAAGAATCGGTGCTCCTATGCACGATCGATAGCAGTGGCGCACTTGAACGCCGCATTCTTTTAGCTGAGCAAGCCGACTTTCTTCAGCACAGCACGCACGTGCTCCACGTTCTCACCTTCAAGTGGCTTCACTGGGCGAGGCATCTCGTTGGTCTCAAATACGCCGAGAAGCTGGCATGCTGTCTTGAATGCACCAATGCCTGCACCGAAACCTTGCACGCCTTTCACCTGCACAATAGTCATGAGAGTTGCGAGACGATCCTGCTCCTTGCGCACGCCTTCCCAATCTCCTGCTTGGTAGAGATCCCACTGCTTTACGTATCCAGCTGGATCCACATTACCCAAGCCTGGCACTGAGCCATCTGCGCCAGAAAGATATGCACCATCGACCACGACTTCATGCCCTGTGAGCAGCTGGAGCGGGTGCCCTGCTTCCTCGTTGAGCATCGTCAAGAAACGGAAGGAAACATCGTCACCAGAAGAATCTTTCACGCCGTTCAACGTGCCTTCTTTGGCAAGCTCCATAAGGAGTGCTGGCGAAAGCTTCACGTGTACGCACACGGGGATATCGTAAGCCCAAATCGGCAAATCAGTTGCTTTGCGAAGCAAACGGAAATGCTCTTTGATTTCTGCTTCTCCTTGCAGTGCATAGAACGGAGCAGTCGCCACAACGCCTGCCACTCCATACTTTTCAGCAACCTTAATATGCTCGATCACACGCTCTGTTTCGGTATCGATCACGCCGCAAAGAATCGGAATACGCCCGTCTACAACGCGTGTAGCTTCAGCAATAATCTGCTCACGGCGTTCATTGGTGGAAAATACCACCTCTCCGCTGGATCCGAGCACGAATAAGCCGTGAATACCAGCATCAATCATGCGGTTGATATGACGCTCAAGAGATGGAACATCGAGTTCACCATTTTTGAGTGGAATAGATAGCGGCGGTACAACGCCACGAATTGGCTTAGCCATTATTCATTCTCTCCTTAGAGAATAGTGTTTTGTGAGTGACGGCGGAGCGCACTAACAACTGCACAGCTGTACAGCTATAGCAGTACGCACCGTGCACACCGCCGCACGAAATTTTTCCTCAGCTGAGGTTTGGATGAAGGAGCGACGGCGCAGCCCCGAGGAGCTTGCGCGTATACGGATCCTTCGGGTTATGCAGCAACTCTTGAGCTGGACCTTCTTCCACCACAACGCCTTTGTTCATCACGGCGATGCGATCGGAAATGTAGCGCACAGTCTGAATATCGTGTGAAATAAAGACCATCGCCAAGCCAAGCTCCTCGCGCAGATCGGAAAGAAGATTCAGGATCTGAGCTCGCACAGAGACGTCGAGTGCCGAAGTCGGCTCGTCAGCAATAATTGCTTTCGGGTTGAGCGAGAGTGCACGTGCAATGGCCACGCGCTGACGCTGCCCACCAGAGAGCTGCCCTGGAAGAGCGCCCAAGGCGGAGAGCGGCAATCCCACTAAACCGAGCAATTCACGCACGCGACTCGCGCGTGAGGCTTCGTCACCGATTTTGTGCACGCGAAGCGGATCAGCGAGCTGATCTTGCACAGTCATACGAGGATTCAAAGCAGTTGCTGGATCCTGGAAGACCACCGATACAACTTGACCGATATGACGGCGATCCTCAGCTGTTCGCTTCGTCACGTCTTTGCCCATGAAGAATACTTTGCCCTTGGTTGCTACCTGCAAACCGCACATCACGTTTGCTGTGGTAGATTTGCCGCAGCCAGATTCACCCACGATGCCAAGCACTTTTCCAGGCATAATCTTCATATCTACACCACGCACAGCGTGCACGTGATTTGGCTTGAAGATGGAGCCTGTACGGGCTTTGAACGTCACTTCCACGCCCTGCAACTCGATAATCGGAGTGTTGGGATCAACAGGTGCCTCATTTGGCAAAATCAATTTTTCTTCTGCCACGATCAGGCCTCCTTTCCTGCTGGTACATAGCGGGGTGCTCGCTGGTAGACACCTTCCTTAGTGGGCAGAGCAGCGTAGACGTGCTCTGGCCCAACCAGCTCAAATTCGAGCGGAATATCGGTGCCATAATCCGGGTGCGAGGAACGCGGTGCGAAACGGTCGCCTACAGGGAAATCCTTCGGGCTTGGCACAGTACCAGGCACTTGGTGAAGCCTGCCAGAGCCAGCCTCAATCGACAGCACAGCGCCAAGCAAACCGCGAGTGTATTCGTGAGTTGGATGCTCAAGCAGTTCGCTTGTCGGAGCCTGCTCCACCACCTGCCCTGCATACATCACAGTAATCTTGTGCGCTACCTCAGCGACAAGTGCAAGATCGTGGCTCACAAACACCATGGCGAAGCCAAGTTTTTCACGCAATTCATTGAGGAGCGCAATCACCTGCTTTTGTACCGTGACGTCGAGAGCTGTAGTTGGCTCGTCAGCAATCACGAGCTTTGGATCACGAGTAAGAGCCATAGCGATCAGCACACGCTGCCTCTGCCCGCCCGAAAGCTCATGCGGATAAGATTCAAGCGTGCGCTTCGGGTCCAAACCGACGAGTTCGAGGAGTTCTTCTGCGCTGCGAGTGCCTCCGCGAGAAGTCAGCTGTTTCATCTGGGCTTTAATGAGCATTGCTGGATTCAGAGAGCTGAGAGCATCCTGATAGATCATTGCCATCTCATTGCCAAGCAGAGCTTGCCGTTCCTTAGCAGGCATCTTGAGAAGATCTTTACCTTGGTAGAGAATCTCACCTTCGAACTGAGCGCGAGGATCAATCAAGCCCATAATCGTGAGGGCAGTAATTGATTTACCGCAGCCAGATTCACCCACAAGCCCCATCGTCTCGCCTGGGCGAACAGTGAAGCTCACATGATCGACTACGTTCACGTCACCATGCCTTGGGAACTTAATGCTTAGATTCTTCACTTCGAGAAGTGGAGTCGCACCAGCAAATTGCGAATCGTCGAAACGATCATTACGTTTAGTTTCCACGGCATAGAGTGCATCGAGGCGAGCTTGCAAGGATTCAGCCTGAGCCGCATAAGCACGGCGAGGATCCAAAAGCAGCGCATCCGCTTCGCGGTCTGCTGTGTTTTGCTCCACCTTCACAGGCGCTGAAGCAGGAGCTGCCACCATCGCATCTGTGATGCCCTCAGAGAGAATGTTCAAGCAGAGTACAGTAATCATAATCAGAATGCCTGGGAAGAACGCCGTCCACCATGCACCATAGATAATTGATCCGTTTGCTGATGCGTCTGAGAGCACATTGCCCCATGTTGGAACCATCGTGGATTGCAAACCTGAACCGATGAAGGTCAGCGACGCTTCCAGAATAATCGCGTCAGCAACGAGAACCGTAGCGAATACGAGCACTGGAGCCGCAGTATTGCGGATCACGTGTTTGACGAGAATCCACGGTGCGCGAGCGCCAGAGACGATCACTGCACGAACGTAATCTTCACCGTATGCTGCCATCACGTTTGCGCGCACAATACGAGCAAGCTGAGGAGTATAAACGAAGGAGATTGCCACGATAATCACAGCAACAAGCCCCACTTTATTGCCATCGGAGAAGATACCGCTGAAGACGAGCACCATAACGGCTGCCATAGCGATACCAGGCACTGCCATAACGATATCCATAATGCGCATAATCACTTCAGAAAGGCTGCGGCGCACAACTGCAGCAATCGAACCGATAATTGCACCAAGGAGAAGGGCAATCAATGCTGAACACAAGCCGATAATGATTGAGTAGCGCCCGCCCATGAGCAGACGAGAGAAGACGTCACGCCCAGCGTAATCAGTACCAAACGGATGCTCGGCACTTGGAGGCGCAAGTATCGCGGAAGTATCAACAAATCCAGGAGCATACGGAGCGATAAACTTCGCTACCACTGAGATAACTACGATAAAGGAAAGCACACATACTGCTGCCCGAGCACCAATACTCATGCTCTTCCAACGATTAAAACGAACTTTCTTACCGCTTTCAACTGCGGAAACAACTTTCTTTGTTTTACTCATCATGGCTATCACACAGACCTAATACGCGGATTAATCAGCAGATACAGCATATCGACGATGATATTCACGACGATGAACGCCAATGCGACCACAAGAGCCGACGCCTGCACCACTTCAACCTGGCTCTGCTGTACACCTTGTACGAGCACCTTGCCCATTCCTTGAATACCGAAAATAATTTCGATAACGACCGCACCACCCATCAAATAGCCGACGCGCAAGCCCAGCACCGTCACTGGCGTAATAAGAGCATTGCGAAGTACGTTGCGAGCAATGACGACTGGGCGCGGAATACCAGCGCCTAATGCCGTACGCACATAATCACGATCTAACTCTTCCACTACAGAGGTACGCACTACGCGGGTCATCTGCCCGATCACAGGAGTTGCGAGAGCAACAGCTGGGAGGAACATACGCGCTGCCCAACCAGCGAAATCCTCTGTAATTTTAGGCAAAGGTCCTGAAACGGGCACACCGTGAATCACGTTCAAGCCAAGCAAGACGAGTAGTGCGGCAAGCCAGAAACTTGGAGTGCCAATAAAGATTACGGAAAGAACGCGAATCAGCTGATCTGGCCAGCGGTCACGATAGAGAGCTGCAAGAACGCCGAGCGGGAAAGAAATAAGAACGGCAATAAACAGACCAAAGAAAGTCAGTTGCAACGTCACAGGAAGTGCTGGCGCAATAAGATCTACTACTTTGTGCCCTGTACCTACGCCATAGATGCCGAAGTTTCCTTGCAAAAGCCCTGCAACGTAGCTCACGTAACGAATCACGGCAGGAATTGGTTTGCCCGTTTCACTGCCATCATCTGTGACGTAACCGTGCGCAATATTAAACGCTTTTACTTGAGCGGGATCTGCAGCATTATCGCCAAGTGCAGTCCAAGCTGGATCGATGGGCGAAAGCTCCATCAAGAAAAATACGAGGATGGTGACGCCGATTGCCATAATTGGCAATGCAATTAAGCGCCTCCCCACGAGCCTTAATAAATTATTCACTAATTCTCCTTTTTGCTAAGCGTGAGTCTGTGAATACAAAAGGCGGGGCGGAAGCCGGAGCTTCCACCCCGCCCAGAAGCTGGAGCTATTGCTTAGCTCAAGCAATTCTTTTCAGAATTACTCAGTCACCTTAGCGCCAATGAGCTGCAGACCAGTCACGCCAATTGGAGTAAGGTTGGAAACCTTCTCGGGATTGTAAGCGGTGTAAAGAGTGTGGAATACGAGCGGATAGAGAGCTGCCTGATCGGCGACCATATCCTGAACTTCGCCCCACTTAGCTTTTGCTTCATCACCAGTGGCCTTGTCTGCTTCGTCCATAAGAGCCACAAGAGCAGCAGCAGCTTCTGGATCAGACTCGGTAAGACGGAAACGATCCTTCATCCACAGTTGGTTGTAGAACCAGCCCTTGATGAGCACACCAGGATCAGCGCCGTATACGGAAGCATCGCCAGGAGCAACGATAACATCGAAGTCACCCTGTGCCACGTTGTTGTTCCAGAGGTCAGCAGAAGCAACATTGGAGAGGTTTACTTTCAAGCCGAGAGCTTCGAGATTCTGCTGAATCTGCGGACCCATTGCAGCAATCCACGTATCAGTGGTGGTCATTACACGAATTTCAGTTCCTTCTGCAACGCCAGCATCAGCGAGGAGCTTCTTAGCTTTATCTGTGTCGAAGGAGAACTGAGTTGCAGCCTTCTTATACTGATCGCTGTACTCAGGAAGGAAAGAAGTTGGCTCCTTACCAGCGCCATTAAGAGCAGTCTTAATCATTGTCTGGGTATCGATAGCAGTCAAGAGAGCTTGGCGTACGCGCTTATCGTTGAAAGGTGCCTTATTGGTGTTGAACGACATCATTGCAATGCCATAAGCAGTAGCTTCATCAACTTTCCAGCCAGCTGCTTTAACTTTCTCAATACCTGCAGGATCGAGAGCTTCAACAACATCGGTAGTTCCACCGAGAGCGGCAGTCAAACGAGCAGTAGCATCACGTGAGTTATCGTAGTGAATTGTTGCCACAGTTGCTGGGTTGGAGCCGTTGTAGTGCTCGTTCACGGAAAGTTCCTGAGTGGTATCCGTGATTGAATCATACTTGTATGGACCAGAACCAACTGGCATCTTCGTCAATTCATCAAATGTTGCCTTGGTTGGCACAACCTTGATGAGAGCCAAACGCTCTTTGAGATTATCGATTGCGTGGGTGAGTTTTACAGTCACTGTAGACTCATCTTTTGCTTCGATAGAAGCAATCGATGTAATGAACGCAGCATAGGAGCTTGGCTGCACTTTACCAGAAGAGTCTTTATCACCCTCAACGATACGCTTATAAGAACTCACCACATCCTCTGCAGTTACTGCATCACCAGTGGAGAACTTTGCGCCGTCACGAAGCTTTACTTCGTACGTCGTATCATCAACCTTCATTGGTTCATCTTCAGCTGCGAGAGCTTTGTGAGCTTTGAAAGTCGAGAAATCGAACTCATACAAGCCTTCAATTACCTGAAGGTTTGCACCCACAGCAAGAGCTGACGATGTGTTCGATGGATTCCAGTTGGTGGTGTCGTACGCAGCGAAAACATTCAGTTTTCCAGTTGCCGCACCTGCAGCTGCTCCATCATCCTTTTTATCGGATGTGCCGCCGCCGCAAGCAGAGAGAGCCATTGCCGCAGCAGCGAGTACTGCCGAAGCTTTTGCCCAACGCTTCATGGAACGCATATTGATTCCTCTCCTTTGAGTGAATATGTTAAACCGGTCACTGCCGGATATAATCAGCTTATGTTGTCAGACAAGTTTATGCAAGCAGCTTTCAGTAACAATTTAGTTACACCTTTATCCGACCCTGCACCGCAGCGCCAGATAAGCAGATCTAATAGCACAATGAACGCCATTAAAAGCTATATGCTCTCTCACCAGCTCAAACCTGGTGACCCCCTCCCTTCCGAGGCTGCGCTCTGCTCACAGCTGGGAGTTTCCCGCTCCTCAGTACGCGAAGCTCTACGCCAGCTAGAAGCTCTCGACGTGATCGATGTGCATCGAGGGAAAGGCTCTTTCGTTGGAGCAATGTCTATGCAGCCTCTTATCGATACTCTGCTCCTCAAGAATGCTCTCGAGAGAGCCGAGGGAAATAAAACGATCGGCAACATCGCACAAATCCGTATCGCAATCGACCTTGGCGTAGCGCCACAGCTCGTAACAGCAATGAAAGGAAGCTCCAATCCACAGCTGCGCAGCATCGTCAGCGTGATGCTTGAAAAAACTGAGCACGGCGAGCTTTTCCCTGACGAAGATATCGCTTTCCACACAGGCATGATGCACTACCTCAACAACACTCTCATTACAGAACTTATGAGCGCTATGTGGTTCGTCTACCAGAGCCTCCTGCCAAATCTCGATCATGAAGCAGCAGTAACGAAAGAAAACTTAGCGATAACAGCTCGTTCACACGGAGAAATGCTTGACGCCGCCGAAGCGGGAGACCTTTTCGCCTATACCGAAGCAGTTCATCGTCACTACGCCCCACTTCAGCAGCTCATCGCCAGCGCTGGCTGAGAAAGTGCATAAAGTCTCATATCAACATAGGTTTACGCGTCTACAATAAAAGCGTTCGTGCACTCTACTCACAACGAAGAGAGATTCCTATGACTAATGCGGCACATGACCTCCCATTCCTCATCGGCGCTTATGCTTCCACATCAGGCGATCTTGAATGGCAGGCGGAATACTACAATCTCCTCGCCCAAGAAGAGTGGGTCGGGGGCTTAGAAATCCCGTTCTTCGGCGAAAGTTTACGCGAAGATATTCGTTGGTTTGCCGCTCAGATGAAGCCCGCTTTCAGCACAAACGTACTCACTCCAATCCCTGGAGTGATGAAACATATTACAGATAAAACATGGGGAATTGCATCTGCCGATGACGATGGTCGAGAAGCCGCACTTCATTTTCTTGAACGTGCAGCAGACACCATGCGCGAAATGAACGATTTGACTGGCAAGAAATTTTTTTCATTCCTATCTCTGCACACAGCTCCACAGGAAAAATGCAGTGCCGAAGCCTTGCAACGCTCACTGGAAACGCTCGTCACTTGGGATCTCGATGGCGCTGAGCTGACGATTGAACATTGCGATGCCTGGACAGATGAACACCCTGTAGAAAAAGGTTTTCTAAGTTTAGATGACGAACTTGCCGCAATTGACGCCGTGGGCGCACCTCATCTTTACGCCTCGATCAATTGGGGGCGTGACGCAATCGAAGGTCGTAATGCTCAGTTGCCGCTCGAGCATATCAAGCAGGTTGCAGCTAGCGGGCACCTTGCAGGCATGATTCTCTCTGGAGCCCAAGATCAACACGATGGGCAATGGGGACCGTGGGTTGATGCACATATTGGCTTGCACGAACACCAACCAGAATCTGTGCTTACGCGCGAAAGTGCACACGCAGCATTTGAAGCAGCATTGGCAGCTGCACCGAAATATATTGGCACCAAAATTTCTATCAACACTGGCTCTAATTCCGAACGTATTGCTCTCTTGCGTGAAATAGCCGAGATTGCACGAGCCGCATAAAACCAATGCGCGGGCTTATATTACACCGCGCATATCCTCTCAATTAGCGCAAGGATATCCTTCCACACAATATTTCCTTTGACGCTGAGAGCGCCATGGAACGTGCCTGCATACATATGCAGCTCTGATTGAACTCCAGAATCGGCAAGATGCGTAGCAAGTGCTATCCCCTCATCGCGCAAGGGATCAGAAGGATTTACGATAGTGAGAGTTGATGGAAAATCTTTCACCCTCTGAGAATTTTCAAGCATATCGATAATGCTTTTACGAATAGGCTCGCTCGGTGCCGTATGCTGCCACGCAGTGACGGCAGCGCGTTTCGTCCAAACAGGCCCTTCAGCGTAGGCAGTAAAACTTGCGGTATCCGTGCGCGGATCCAAACACGGCTCAAGCAGCACTAAAGAAGAAACTGGGTATGCATCGCACCCTTTTTCCAGTTGCCTTTGTAAAAACTCAGGATAAATATGCGCGCTACCTGCATATCCGTTAGATACTTGCCTGCCATGTATCTGCTCTGTGTAGATAAGAGTAGAAAAATATGCCAAGCCGCCCCCTGCTGAATCTCCGAAAACGATGAGAGGCACGCCAAGTTCGTGTGCTTTTTTCTGAGCATGAATAATCGCCAGCACACAATCGTGAACGCCAGCTGGGAAAGGATATTCTGGCGCTAAACGATAATCGGGGGAAACAACTGTAGCCATCAGCCGCTGAGCCATTTCAGCATTCTTCTCATCGTCAAACTTTGCGCGCCCACAGACGTATCCACCTCCGTGAATCGAAACAATCACTGCGCGCACGGGATCAACGGGCGTGAACCAACGCAACTCTAGTTCGCCGTCACCGCATTCGCGTGGCACAGATAGTATCTCTTGCTGGGCAACACCCAGATCAGGCTCAACACCACCGAATAACGCGTCTCCTCTGGCACGCAATGAGGGAAGATCCCACGTAGTTTGCTCAGGAGTTGCCGAAATTACTGGCATAAGATCGCCACGAATATACATCCTGCCTCTTTCTCTTGGCGCCACACTCATACCTTAAGCTAACGTATGTAAGCTAACGGCTAGCACCAAGGATCGGGTGTAGGCTACACTGCGGCATATTGCCAACTACGCTCCATATAGCGCTCAATATAGCCCACTACATAGCTAATTACGCTCCGAGCGCGGCTGCCACCACTTTCTTTGCTTCTTCCTGCACACGTGCGAGGTGTTCAGCTCCTTTGAATGATTCAGCATAAATTTTGTAGACGTCTTCCGTGCCGCTCGGGCGCGCTGCAAACCAGGCATTTTCTGTGGTCACTTTTAAGCCGCCGATCGCCGCGTTATTTCCAGGAGCGCGCGTGAGCTTTGCCGTAATCGTTTCCCCTGCCAGTTCAGTTGCCGTGACGTCTTCGGGCGAGAGATTGGCGAGCTTCGCCTTTTCTTCTTTCGATGCAGCCGCATCGATACGCGCATATTCTGAAGCGCCATATTGCTCAGTAAGCTCCCGATGCAGTGCGCTCGGAGTCTTTCCTGTGACGGCAAGAATCTCACAAGCGAGCAAATCCATAATCAAGCCGTCTTTATCGGTTGTCCACACTGTGCCATCTTTACGCAAAAAGCTCGCTCCAGCAGATTCTTCACCGCCAAATCCAGCCGTACCTGCAATCAAACCAGGCACAAACCATTTGAACCCTACAGGAACTTCCACAAGCTGTTTACCCATTCCCGCTACCACACGGTCAATCAAACTTGAGGATACGAGCGTCTTACCCACAGCATTCGTATTCCAGTGTGGACGATGAGAATAAAGATACTGAATCGCTGCCGCGAGATAGTGGTTTGGATTCATTAGCCCAGCATCTGGCGTCACGATTCCGTGACGATCAGAATCAGCATCGTTACCAGTGGCGATATCGTAGGGAGTGGTTCCATCTTCGCGCGGCTGCATACGCTCAAGCAAACTTGCCATCGCATAGGGAGAGCTGCAGTCCATACGGATTTTTCCGTCCCAATCGAGAGTCATAAACGGCCATGCTGGATCAACGTGAGGATTGACGACCGTAAGATCTAAGCCGTAGCGCTCACCAATCGCTCCCCAGTATTCTGCAGACGCGCCCCCCATCGGATCAGCACCGATGCGCACACCTGCAGCTCGGATTGCATCGAAATCGATGATCGAGGCGAGGTCTTCTACATAAGCCGAGAGGTAATCGTGACGTCGTGTAGTTTCTGCCTTAACGGCCTGCCCATAGGGCACACGCTTCACAGATCTCCAACCTTCGCGCAGAATCTCATTCGCTCGCGCAGCAATCACTTTTGTAGCATCTGTATCGGCTGGACCACCATGCGGCGGATTATATTTAAAACCACCGTCACGCGGAGGATTATGGCTGGGAGTAATAATAATTCCGTCTGCCAACCCTGGACCGCTTGTGCGAACTCCTGCTTCAGTGCCAGCGCCGTTTGCAGTCAAGATAGCAAGAGAAACTGCTGGGGTGGGCGTCCACGAATCGCGAGCATCGATGCGCACCTCGATCTCGTTGGCTGCCAACACCTCAAGTGCCGTGCGTTGAGCTGGACCAGAAAGCCCGTGCGTATCTCGGCCAATATAGAGAGGACCATCAAAACCTTGAGTCTGCCGATATTCAACAATTGCTTGGGTTGTGGCCACAATATGAGCTTCGTTGAATGCACAATCGAATGCGCTTCCTCGATGCCCGCTCGTACCGAAAACGACCTGTTGATCAGGATTTTCAGGATCGGGTTCTTGAGTGTAATAAGCGTCAATAAGCGCATTAACGTCGATCAAATCGTTTTCTTGGGCAGGTGTGCCAGCTCGTTCATTCATGCTTCTATCATCTCACCTTTACTCACTCAATGACACCTGATTTATACAACTGCATTTGATAAATATACCTGATTTATTTTTGTGCCCGTGCTCATTATTTTTGTACCCATGCTCATTTATGGGCGGCAACCCTTTTATGAAGTTGCATTGCTAGATTCAATCAGATTCAGCTAAACTCAACCAAATTCAACCAGCATCAAGCAGATCCGATCAATCTCAACCAAATTTAATCGATTCAACCAGATTCAATTATTCTCAACCAAGCTCAGCTCTATAGCTCCTCCAAGAACTATCAACCAACCAAGCCAGCAACTAAACCAAAAGCATATGAGACTCACGAAAAATACTTGGAAAAGCTCTATTTTTGCAGGTAGAGACGCTATTCAAGAGCACTGAGAATTGTTTGAAATAGTTGAAAACTGTTGCGGTTTTAGAATTTTCGCAACTTATGCGAGATCGCAAGCTGAATATCGTTGGGGTACTTGCTATGATTTCAGCTTCCTTTTTGGCATAGAAGCTTTCCACTCCCTTATAAATGAATATCAATAAAAGGCATTATCAGCTTTGAGGAGTGCGTTAAGGAGTAGACGCGTTGCATATGGCAGTGAAAATTGATGAAAACTTCTGGCAGTACCAAGAACGGCAGGCAAAGCGCTGCTAATTTTGCCAATGGAAGTGCTAAATTTTGCGCAGACGCAACGAGTTTGCCACCACGATCACAGAGCTGCTTGCCATTGCCGCAGCAGCAAGCCCTGGCACGATCACACCGCCAAGCGCGAGAGGAATGGCAATGAGGTTGTAGGCAAATGCCCACACCAAATTTTCTTTAATAATTCGCAGCGTGCGTCTTGAAATATAGATGGCACGAGCCACAAGGCGAGGATCAGAGGTGATAATCGTGATATCAGCAGCAGCTTTCGCCACATCAGTGCCAGCACCCATCGCAACAGAAAGATCAGCAGCAGCCAGAGCAGCAGCGTCATTCACGCCGTCACCAACCATCACAACTATTTCCCCACGAGCTTGAAAATCTCGAACAACTTTCATTTTTCCCTCAGGTAAAACTCCTCCCAAAGCCGAAATTCCGAGGCGAGAAGCCACATTATCTGCAGCAGCTTGGGAATCTCCAGAGAGCATAAGAGGCGTGACTCTACATTGCTTGAGCTGTTCGATTGCTTCGATAGATTCTGGTCGCATACTATCAGCCACAACGATAACTCCTATATCTTCCTTCTCATTCGCGACGACGACGGCAGTTTTCCCTTCAGCTTGAATTGCGCGCACAGCCTCACTCGTCGCACCAGAAAGGGTGATGCCGTTTTCTCGCATCCACGCTAATGAACCAACAAAAAGCGGCACACTGCACTGTGAACTAAGCTCAATAACACCCCGAACGCCTGCACCAGGCTTCGAGTAAAAATCACTGACAGCAAAACTTTCGGGAGATCGCAGGTTTCGCATACTAGGTCCACGTGCAATTGCTTGCGCGATCGGATGCTCAGAACGAGATTCAAGCGCACCCGCAAGTTCTAATATCTGATCTGTGGGAATCGCGCCGCTTGACTTCACACTTGCAACACTCATCTCACCGCGAGTGAGGGTGCCTGTTTTATCTAAAAGTGCAATACTCACACGATGAGCACGCTCTAGAACTTCAGCACTGCGTATAAGAATCCCCTGACGACTTGCCGCGCTTGAGCCAACAAGTAAGGCCGTAGGAGTGGCTAACCCCAATGCGCATGGACACGCAACAACAAGTACTGTGATTGCGCTGGTTAAAGCAGTTTCATAACTATTTCCTACAGCGAGACGGCACAGAAGATCCCCCATAGCCAAAAGAAGCACAGCTGGCACAAAAACAGATGAAACCTTGTCTGCCAAACGCTGCATATGCGCTTTCTCTGCCTGCGCTTCAGCAAGAAGCCGACCCATATGGGAGAGAGTGGTCTGCGCTCCAACTCTCGTAGCACGCACTTCAAGCACACCATAGGTATTGATCGTCGCCCCTATAACTTCGCTCCCCTGGTGTACTTCAACTGGAATCGATTCACCCGTCACAAACGATGCATCAACAGCTGATGCACCCGAAAGAACTACCCCATCGGTTGCTATTTTCTCCCCAGGCTTGACGAGAAATACGTCGCCCACGCGAAGATCGTGTGCCGCAATTTCAACTATCGATTCACCTTCTGACGATCGACGCACAACCCGTGCTGTTGCTGCTCCGAGGTTTAACAGTGCGCGCAGTTCATTTCCAGCGCTTCGACGCGAACGCCCCTCCAAGCAACGCCCAAGCAAAAGGAAGGTGACGATCATAGCCGCTGATTCAAAATAAACATGAGGAGCTACGCCATGCTCAGCTATTGAATGCACACCGCCCATATACATGATGTATCCGATAGTGCCTGCACCCCCAAAGAGGAGCGCCCAAAAGCTCCAGAGCATCGAGGCAATGACGCCGAGCGAAACAAGCGTATCCATTGTGGAGCTTGCGTGCCGAGCAGCACGAAATGCCGCTCGATGAAATGGCCACGCACAATAGAATGCAACTACCGACGCGAGGAGCGCAGCAACCCACTGCCAACCCAAAAACTGCCAACTGGGAATCATTGAGATCAGCACAATCGGCACACTCAACACAAACGAAATTTTAAATCTGCGCCACAGATCGGAAATACGAATCGCAGCTTCGTCTGTATCGGGCATATCGTCGGCAGAATGAGACTCAGCCGACTTCTCTGCACTCTGCAACGGGACTGCTCCGTAGCCAGCTTTTTCAACAATATCAATAAGTTCACTATCAGTGATCTGCTCTGCTTCTTGTGAAATCTGGATATGAGCTTGCTCCGTGGCAAGATTCACTACAGCGTGCACTCCTGGCACTTTGTTGAGCTTCTTTTCAATACGAGCTGCGCATGCAGCGCAGGTCATGCCAGAAATAGAAAAAACGCGCTCTGCAGCTATTGAGGAAGGTAGTCCTTCCGTCAAATTATTCACCGCGCAATCTCCACCACAGAATATGCGCCAGCTTCATCTACTGCTTCACGAAGTACCTCATCACTCAAGGGGTTCTCAGCAGAAATACATGCTGTGCTTACTCCGTTTGGCTCAAGATGAACATCGACTCTCGTCACCGCCTCAAGCGCACCCAGTTCTTCCGTGACGTGCTGCACACAATGATCGCAAGTGAGGCCGCTAAGCTTCATGACTATATTCTCTACCATTCTTTTTCCTTTCGCTCGCTGAATGAATATCTACCAAACAACACATAGGTAAACGGAATTTTATGCCTATTCATTCCATCACCCATCGCAAGATTATTTTCTTTTTCTCACCTTATAAGGCGCCTTGGGTAAAATTTCGGAAATTTACCACAAACTTTTAATTGATAATAAATCTAGATAAAGCAGAAATATCTGAGATAAAATTACCTTACTGTATTAGCACATACCCATTAGTACGCAAATAGCCACAATAGCAAAATAGTAGGAGCATCCATGAGCAGCAACATTCCCGAGTTTCCACATACTCCTCAAGAACCAGCATTATCTCCGCAAGGATTTCACCTTCAAGAGGAATCCACTCAGCAGCCCTACGCTCAACAACCCTACGCCCAACAAGCGCCTAATCCTCCACAATTCACACAACCTCAGTACACACAGCCCCAGTACACACAACAGCCGTATACGCAGCCACAGTTTGCAGCTCAACCGCAATACGCAGCTCCTACACCTACTGATAGCGGATCGTTCGGCTGGGCTGTGCTGGGCTTCTTTTTCCCGCTTGTGGGTTTAATCCTCCTCCTTGTGTGGAAAGATTCAATGCCCTTGAGTGCGAAAAAGCAGGTATTGGCGCGCTCGTGGGTGTAATTAGTGAGGCAGTACTGGCGATTGCGGGCATTGCTTTATTTATGATGATGCTCGAAATCGCTGTGCATTCTATCACTATCTGATACGCCAAAACTTTCTCTCTTATGTTCGAGATACATATACGTTCACTACACTCTTAAGCGATCTCTTGAGGATATTATCAAAACTATCCTCAAGAGATTTTGCTGAGTCGTACGGATAGGATATAGCTATGCCAGAGCAAAAAGATCACCCGTACGTTCATAAAAAGCCACCACACAGCCCTGAAGAGCCTCGGCAGTACACCTTGAAAAGCTCTGATCAAGGGGATCGCCGCCGCCGACTTCCTCTCTCAAAAATTGCGCTGTTACCAAAGCAGCTTCTGCACTTTGCATGGATCCAACTCCAATGCTGCCTCTTCCCTGCGCTGATTTTTGTTGGGTTAGCTGCGGCGAGCTTGATCTGGAAATACACCGATCCACCGATCGCCCGATATGACGCTCTCCTTATTTACGTATTGCTGATACAAATTGCGTTCGTCATCTTCAAACTAGAATCGTGGCGCGAACTCCTCGTCATCTGCGCTTTTCACCTCATCGGTTTAGCACTTGAGATTTTCAAAACCCATGTAGGTTCGTGGACTTATCCGGATCCAGGAGTTGTAAAGCTCCTCGGCGTGCCAATTTTCTCTGGATTTATGTATGCTTCTGTCGGTTCCTATATCTGCCAGGCATTCCGCCGCTTCGAGCTGAGAATCAATCGTCTCAGCTGGCTGCCCGTCTCCATTCTTGCCATTGCCGCATACTCAAATTTCTACACTCACCACTGGATTCCAGATCTTCGCTGGGTGATCGCTCTAGGTTTTATCGTCGCTCTCTGGAAATCAAAGATCTTCTTCAGCGTTGGACGAGAACGATATTGGATGCCTACTGCCATGAGTTTCGTGCTTATCGGCATGTTTTTATGGATTGCCGAAAACGCTGCCACATTCCTCGGCGCGTGGGCATACCCAAATCAAATGCACGGCTGGGAAATGGTGCACGTGGGAAAACTTGGCTCGTGGAGCTTGCTCATATCACTGAGCTTTGTGCTGGTTGCCGCCGTCAAACGCTGGGAAGGCACCTTTTACGGAAGCGGCCCAGCCGCCGTCACCCCTTGATACTCGATACGAGACGCATCTCGGCATATCTCTTTCGCGCAAGATCGGAAATTTACGACGTGCTTAAACTTGTGCACAAACTCGCGCTCTCAGCCCAAATTACAGACTCAATTACAAGAGCCAGCAACGCCTAGTAAATCTAGCAACACTACCCAAACTAATCACGTGGACGCGGCATCATATACAGCACCATTTTTGAAGGCGTAACTGCTTTAACGGCATGGGGAAGCCGCGTCGTAAAATGAACAAGCCCTCCTGGCAGAAGAGTAACGGTTTTCCCTTCTGCCGTAATCTCAACTTCGCCCTCAAGAATCTGCACGAGCACAGGCATTGCCGCAGTATGCTCAGAGAGTTCTTCACCTGCATCAAAAGAAAAGAGCACCACATTCACGCCCTCAGCGCGCATGATTGTTTTAGAAACAGTTGATCCCTCAGCGTATTCAATACGATCGGCGAGATTTTCAATAAAACCAAACATTGCAGTTGGCAAAAATTTACGATCGCTCATTTTCTCCACTTTCTTTCGCGCGGAAGTTCATTCAGCAGTGACGATATCCCACTTACGGCTTACGGCTTACGGCTTACGGCTTACGGCTTACGGCTTACGAGCAACAATAGCAATACCTGTGAGCTGCTTACGGTATTCCTTAAATACAGATCGCATATCCAAAATACGTGAACGCAATTCTCTATCACGCATCACGTTTCGCATAATTTTCAATACTCCAAGCAGCCCTTCGTCTGCAAGATTACGGCGAGGAGAAAGCAATGCCATCGGCTCAAATCCAACCCATTCAATTGTAAAGCCAGCATTTTCCAGCAGAGTGCACCACTCTTTTTCCGTGAGCGGGCGCGCATTGACGCGAATTGTCTGCGCTAAACGTTTGCGTAAATCGTCAGCAAGCTGAGAATCTATATCATTTGGAGTAAGCCCTAGTTCATGAATTGCATAGCAGCCGCCCGGCTCTAGAATACGAAATGCCTCGCTGACGATCTGCGCCTTCCCTTTTTCACCTTGCATAGTAAGCATTGCTTCCCCCACAACCACCTGCACAGATTCACTATCCAAACCAGTTGCTTGCGCATCGGAATTGATCACCTTTCCGCCATACGGTTTTACAATCGCATCTACACGCTTCGCGGCATCAGGATCTTGATCGATTCCAATATAAGAAGCTACACCAGAGGTGACGATGATCTTCGCTGTGCGCCCAAGCCCTGGTGCAAATTCCACAACTTTCTTACCTGTAATAGCAGCGGCTTCGAGCATGCGATTAGTGAGCTTCAAGCCTCCAGGGCGAAGCACGCGTTTGCCAGCTCTCGCTAGCACCCAATGCCCGGCAGCAATTTTTGTGGAACGATCACTTTGCGGAAGAGAAGAGTTAGTAGCCATAACCTACAGCATATCAAATAAGGTAAGGCTTGCCTTATTGAATTAGTAAAAGCGGGAGATATTTCTACGCATATCTCTCACATTATTTACGCTCTTACTTAGCTGCGGAAGAATCAATCACACTTAGTCACAGCAGAATCGCATCTAGCCGTAGCAGATTTTTTATTTCGATACACACGCTTCACAATCCACACAGCAACAACAGCAACGCACAGCAACAGAAAAATCTTTGAGAAAAGCGATCCGTACTCTTCGACGATATGCCAGTTTTCGCCTAAAAGATAGCCAGCCGTCACGAGAATAATATTCCAGATTGCCGAGCCAGCAGCTGTAAACAATATGAACTGCCATACAGGCATTTTCACCACGCCAGCTGGAAGCGAGATTAAGCATCGGAAAACAGGAAGCATGCGCCCGAAAAATACTGTTGGGCGATGATGCGTATTGAAAAATGCTTCTGTGCGATCCACATCATCAATATCGAGCAGCGGAATTTTACTCATCCACTGCCGCGTGCGTTCACGCCCAAAACGTCGAGCCAGCTCGTAGAGCACAAGCGAACCGCATACAGCGCCGATAGTTGAAGTAACAATTGCCGCAACCACACCAAAACTTGTGCCTCGGCTTGCTGTAAATCCAGCCAAAGGAAGCACGATCTCAGAGGGTACAAAAGGCAAGATATTTTCGAGGGTGGTGAGCACAAATACGGCTCCCAAACCGAGAGTATCCATAAATTCAACAACCCAGTTGGTGAATGCAATCAGAATACCGCCAGAATCGTCCGCACTCGCAGCATACACAAATTCAGTGGGCGTGGCACCACTCACTAAAAAGTTTGTCATAACTCCAATCTACCCAAAACAGCTATGTATTTACCTCAGCCCAACGAAGATAGCGGGCGACATTCGTCACGTTTAATCATTGAAATTCAACACACATCGATAAGGCTGCGTATCTTTCGAGCTTGCAGATTACAGATCATGATTTTTCCTATACTATTCAACTATTACAGCAACACGTCTACCCGCGAAATTGCCGTATTTGCAAAACTCTTTTCTTCAGATCGCCGCTCGCAACCTCTGCTAGCTAGGCTAAAAACTCAACGAGCTGAGCAGCAAGCCCTGTATAGTTTGCTGGAGTGAGAGCCAATAAACGTTTCTCCACTTCTTCTGGGATACCCAGCGAAAGAATGAATTCACGCATATCTTCTGCCGTGACGGCGTGCCCGCGAGTAAGCTCTTTGAGCCGCTCATAGGGATTGCCCATACCCTTTGCTCCCGCAATTGATGCTGCACGCATGGCCTGTTGAATTGGCTCACCGAGCACTTCCCAGGAAGCGTCGAGATCTTGTGCCATACGAGCTGCGCCTACATCAAGCCCGGCAACACCTCGACGCAGATTATCGAGCGCCAGCAGTGAATGCCCAAACGCTACGCCGATATTTCGCTGCGTGGTGGAATCCGTGAGGTCACGCTGCATACGGCTCGTCACGAGCGTAGAAGAAAGCGTATCGAACAAAGCACACGAAATTTCCAGATTAGCCTCGGCGTTTTCAAAACGAATCGGATTCACTTTGTGCGGCATTGTGGAAGATCCTGTGCTTCCTTGAGCCGCAAGATTTTGATGGAAATAGCCAAGTGAAATATATGCCCAAAAATCAGTGGCTAGATTATGGCAAATACGATTGAAATGCGCGATAGAGCCAAAAAGCTCTGCATCCCAATCATGGCTCTCAATCTGCGTAGTCAGCGGGTTCCACACCAAACCTAAGCTCTCTACGAAATCGTGAGAAAGTGCAATCCAATCAGCGCCAGGGATAGCTGCCAAATGCGCACCAAACGTTCCCGTTGCCCCATTGATCTTGCCCATATATTCTTGAGCAGCCACATGCTTCAGCTGCCTCCCAAGGCGCCATGCAAATACGGCAATCTCTTTGCCGAGCGTAGTTGGGGTGGCTGTCTGCCCATGTGTGCGTGCGAGCATCGGCTGCTCGGCCGTTTCCTGAGCAAGGCTCGTCAGCTGCTGCACAAACGCTTCTGCAGCTGGATACCATACGTTCACTACAGCGTCACGCACAACCACAGCATACGAAAGATTATTGATATCTTCGCTCGTGCAGAAAATATGCACAATCTCGTGAATCTGCGTAAGCGCTGTATCAGCACCTAACGGCTCGCCATCGACCACGGCCTCAGGCGCAGTATCTAAACGGCTCTTAATGAAATACTCCACCGCTTTGACGTCGTGCTTCGTCTCAGCTTCGATCTCGGCAAGTTCGGCGATTTCTGCAGCACCAAAGCTATCTACAAGCCCTCGCAAATATGTTTTCTCTGCTTCGCTCAGTTCAGGAGCGCCTTCCAATACTCCACGTTCAAGCAGAAAGATCAGCCATTCCACTTCCACATAGATACGCGCTCGATTCAAAGCAGCTTCTGAAAGGTAGTTGACGAGAGGAGCCGCTACAGAACGGTAACGCCCATCAAGCGGGCCTAAAGCGATAGCTGGCGAAATTTCTGCAAGATTACCCATAGCTCCATTCTTCCACGTCATAGCATCGCGTATTTTTACGCCCTTAATATGAGACTTACTTTCTCAATAAATGACCAATTCTAAGTGTGCATATTTCCCACTTCACCGTATTGTTGTATCCATGACGCCAAATCCACAGCCTGCAATCAAGCGCCTTGCGATTGACTGCCCCTACTTTCGCCGCAATATCTGCCACTCCTGCGCGTGGCTCGATAAACCTTACGAAGAGCAGTTGGCAGCAAAACAGCAGCGAGCCAGCGAACTTTTAGAACCGTTCGCGAGCGCGAATGGCATCACATGGACAGCACCTTATGCGTCATTTCCTGAAAATTTTCGCAATAAAGTGAAGCTCGCCGTCACTGGCTCAATTGCTCGCCCGAAACTCGGTATTCTCACCGATCCACGCACAGGAGCTGGCGCTGACCTACAAGAATGCCCACTCCCCACCCTTGGAATCCGCCAGGCTCTGCCTGAAATCACACACTTTATCACGCACGCCAAACTGCAGCCATACAATATGCACACCAACGAAGGGGTGCTCAAGTATGTGATCGTGATGGAATCGCCACGAGGGGAGCTTATGATCCGATTCGTGGTGCGCAGACGCGGCGCTCAAGGAGCGATTTTCAAGCACTATTCGCTGCTCAAAGAAGCACTCCCCGCCTTACGGGTCTGCTCAATCAATGTGCAGCCACAGCATACGGCAATTATTGAAGGGGAAGAGGAAATTATCGTCAGCCCAGGTGCCAACGCAAAAATCAGCCCTTGGCTTCCGATGGAGTTGAGGCTCGATGATTTTTCGCCTGCACACACTCTCCAGCTTGCCGTGACGCCGAAATCGTTTTTTCAAACAAACACTAGTGCTGCTGAAGTATTGTATCGTCGCGCACAAGATTGGCTTGCGGGAGTCAGCAGCGCGTGGGATCTCTACTGTGGCGTTGGCGGCTTCGGTCTAGCATTAGCAAGCAATCCACTCTCCACATCTAGGGCTGGGCGAAACTTTGAATCGGAATCGTCACGCCCTGAAGCCGCTGGCGTGAAAGTGCCAGGCACGCAGGTAACGGGAGTGGAGGTGAGTATCGCCGCTATTGGCGCAGCGCGAGAAGCTGCACAAGTAAATGGAGTGGCAAAGCACACTCGTTTTGTGGCAGCTGATGCTTACGACTGGGTATGCCAGCAGAAATCGAAAGAGCCACTGCCTGAAGCTATCATCGTTAATCCTCCTCGACGAGGTATTGGGAAAGATTTGGCGGCGTGGCTCAACGAAAGTGGTGTGCCAAACGTACTTTATTCCTCATGTAACGCACAGACCTTGGCACGCGATCTTGCCGATATGCCAGCCTACGCAATCACACACGCACAGGTAATTGATATGTTTGCACACACCAGCCACTTCGAGAGTGTCGTGTTAATGTCGAGGACTGATTAGGTGGGCGCATTTTAGGCTTTGTGTAGTAAGGCTTAGTGAGGGTAATCGTTAAAATGTTTAATGAGTGGCGGCTGTAAGCTGGGTTTTCGCGATTTTTGAACGTATTTTGGCTGTTTGAGAGAAGATATCAACGTTCTAGGGTCGAGTGCGCAGGATGTTAACGTTAAAAAGTGCACACACTTTGCACCCAACATATACGCTCATGAAAGCATCAACGCAATCACAGTAGACTCTCAAAATACCAGACGCCTATTGAAATCAATCTCATAGTATAATACTATGTATACATAGAAGTATGAAATGAGGTTGTTTATGTCGATAGCTCATAGCAAGACCAAGACTAAAAATAAGAAACTACTGCAAATTTATATAGAGCCAAATCTGCATAAAGCGTTGGGACAATACTGCTTGGATAAAGATACAAAAAACGCACCTGTAGTAAGGGAGATATTAGCTCGATTTCTTGAAAGTGAAGGATATTATAAACGAGGTGACAAATAATGGCTGATAATTCCAGTTTAGGTGCTGCTAGAAACGCTAAAAATGACGAATTTTATACACAATATAGCGATATAGAAGCCGAGATGAATGCCTATATTGAATATAACCCTGAAGTATTCAAAGATAAAACTATTCTTCTACCCTGTGATGATCCAGAATGGTCAAACTTTACTAAATATTTTGCCTCAAATTTCACAAGACTTGGTATAAAAAAGCTTATTTCAACCTCCTATGCTCAAGGAGCAGCAAATAAACAGCCCACACTATTTGAACTGATGTCGCCTTTGTATAATCCACAGCAACATGACACACACGGGAAACTTTTCACGTTAACTCGTGATACAGATGGCAATGGCACAGTTGATACTGACGACATTGAATTTACAGGATATCTTGAAGGCGATGGCGATTTCAGAAGTAGCGAAGTAAAGAAACTCCGTGACGAGGCGGATATTGTTATTACAAATCCACCTTTTTCACTCTTTAGAGAATTTCTAGCGTGGATCTTAGAAGCCGATAAACAGTTTGTGATTTTAGGCAACATGAACGCTATAACGTATAAAGAAGTTTTTCCTTATTTACAAGATAATGCTATATGGCTGGGATATAAGTCATTAAATCAAGATATGTATTTTAACGTGACGGATGAGTATAAGAATTGGCTTACTCAAAATAAAAAAGAAGGATCTGCTTACAAGATAGTAAATGGAATTGTTATGGGAAGATTAGCATCGGCGTGTTGGTTTACTAACGTTGACCACGGAAAGCGTCACGAGAATCTGATACTTGACACAATGGAGCATAATCTTAAATTCAACAAAAAATTGAAGAAAAAGCTTGAAAAAGAATACGGCAAGCTCGAGTATCCTCACTACGACAACTATGATGCTATTGAAGTTCCGTTTACAGAATGCATTCCATCAGATTATGAAGCAGCTATGGGAGTCCCTATCACATTTCTTGATAAATGGAATCCAAAACAGTTTGAAGTGATAGGCGCTGATTTTGAGCTTGCGAAACCAGAACCATTACCCGATGGAAAAACAGGCACGGGACGATTCTACGTGAGAGAGAAAGAGAGTACGGCGTTTGTACTCGCGCTTGGTCATACGGAGGAAGAAATGACACAAGCATTGCTCTCTATGGGTGTTCCAATTAGTCAAATGCAATGGATATCTGGCGTTATGGGTGTGCCTATTACATTTATGGATAAATATAATCCCGATCAGTTCGATATCGTAGCGTTTAGAAAAGGCGAAGATGGCAAAGACCTAGTCTTCACGAGAGAGAGAGAGAGAGAGTACAACCGTACTTTCGTATCCTTGTACAACGTCGATTCCGGGGATGATAAAGAACGCCGAAGGAAAGATAAATGGGCATCCTACTTACGCGAGAATAACAATCACCCGCAAATAGAGCCTGTAGATTTATTTCATCCGCTCTGCATTACTAGCAGAGCGAAAGGTACGTTAAATGGAACTATTAAGGGCAAAGAAACATATCGCAGAGTTTTAATTAAGTTGAAAACAGAGGCAGCTAGTTATGAAAACAACGCTTATAACTGATTGGACAGTTGAGGATATTTGCAAAGGCTTTATCTACGATAAAAACGAAGGTAAGGGTCTATTTGGCTTAGACGGTAAGCTTATTATTCAACCCGAATATCAAAGAAACTATATTTATGGAGATGGCAAAAAGGACGTTGCTGTTGTAGATTCTTTGCTTAAAGGATACCCACTTGGCTTAATTTACTTTGTAAAGAATAATGACGGCACGTATGAAGTGTTAGATGGACAACAGCGTATTACGTCATTTGCACGTTTTGTCAGACAATCGTGTCCTTTTGCTGTTGAACGTGATGGCAAACCAAAATATTTCGACAGTCTTGCTCAAGATGAGCAAGATTTCATTAGCAATACAAAACTTACCATTTATGTGTGTGAAGGAACACCTTCAGAAATTGAAGCATGGTTTGAAACGATCAACATTGCCGGTGTTCCACTGGTAAAACAGGAACTACGAAATGCCGCTTATCATGGAAGCTTTGTAACGCTTGCCAAGGAAGAATTTTCAAACACTTCCAATTCTAAGATGAATATGTGGCAAACCTACGTAAAAGGCGATCCTAAGCGTCAAGCAATTCTTGAAACGGCTCTTGACTGGGTGAGCAATGGAAAAATTGACGATTATATGGCTCAGCATAGGAACGATTTAGATATTAAACAATTAAAAGACCACTTTGATACTGTGATAGATTGGGTAGATTCAATATTTGACTATACGGGAAGTGAAATGTGCGGCCAAGAATGGGGTCGACTGTACACTACGTATCACAAAAATGCCTACAGCAAGGCTCATATTACAAAACGAGTATCTGCACTTATGGAAGATTCTCAAGTTCAAAACAAACGTGGCGTTATCGAGTATGTACTTGGAGGAGAATCCAATAAAACTCTTTTAAATGTACGAGTATTTGACGAAAAGACAAAAAAGCAAGTGTATACTCGCCAAACAGAAGATGCTAGGAAAAAAGATATATCAAATTGCCCTCTTTGTGCTTTGGGCAGTGACAACAATTCCAAACGTATCTATAAATTAAACGAAATGGACGCAGACCATGTAACAGCGTGGAGCAAAGGTGGTGCGACAGATGAGTCAAATTGCCAGATGCTTTGCAAAACACACAATAGAGCTAAAGGTAATAAGTGAAAATTACATTTCAGTGCATAGACAAAATCAAAGAAGCAACTGACAACAAAAACTAGGAATCTTAACGATAGCTTTTCCTATCGTTAAAAGGTTTAGCGTGCGGCGGCTTTAATCTGGGTTTTCGCGGTTTTTGAGTGTGTTTTGGCTGTATGAGGAAACAAGTCGACGGTGTAGGGTTGAGTGTGCAGGGCGTTAACGTTAAAAGGTGCACCCACTTTGCACCCAGCTGGTGAAGTGGGAAAATACAGCTTGAAAGGTAAAATAAAAGGTAGGCTTTGCAGGTCAGGCAGACTTTGACAAGTTCTAAAAAATGCTCTCGAATGTGGGAGCATTATTCTTGGTGGTTTTCTATCCATTGATAAAGATCGCTTTCATTGGCTTGATTAGATGCGACTTTGAGGATGATATCGATCAAATCTTCATCATTGTAAGAAAGCGTGATGCCATTGAGAGCTAGAAAGATTAGCATGGCGTGAGTGCCAATACTCTTATTGCCATCAATAAAAGGGTGGTTTTTGATCAAACCAAAGGCTAGCCGTGTGGCTTTATCCAGTAGTGAAGGAAAAAGTTCACTTTTATCAAAAGTCTGTAGTGGAGTTTTTAGCGCAGAGTTGAGCATTCCCTCATCGCGAATACCTAACGAGCCACCACTTGTTTCAATCAGAGCTTGATGAAGTCTAATACTTGATCTTGGGTTAGATACTTCATTTAGCTAATTCCTCATAGACTTTTGTATTCTTTTTGATGAACATATCCGATAAAGCCGTGACCTCATCATCAGCTGGAGCAGAAACCTCATCGGCTTTAGGGAACTCTAAAATCACATAGCGCGGAGAGTTGTTTTTTAGTATTACAGCTGAGCCGTATTTATCGACAAGACGAGCAACCTTTGAGAAGTTTTGATTGGCTTCAGAAATTGAAATCAGCGTATCTGTATTTACATTCATAACGATAGCCTCCTTTTAAGGAGACTATACCCTATATTTTAGGATGAATCAATCCTAAGTATTTCAAATCTACGTCATAACTATTAACTCAGAAAAGATGTGACAGGTGTCAATCGGAACTCATGGTTTGCCGATTGAGGCTGTATAAATACAACAGTCTTAGGTTGAGCATTAGACGGCAACGCTAGCAAAAATGCTCGCAAAAAATACTTGACTATGACGTTGCGTAATACTTTATTCTACTGATTAAGGAAGGAGGCGAGATAGTGAAAACAGTGAATGAAGTCAGCAAGATAGCAGGAATTAGTATTCGTACTCTTCAGTATTACGACAAAATCGGTGTGTTAAAACCGTCCGCTTATTCGGAGTCAGGATATAGGTTGTATGGTGATGAGGATCTAAAGGTACTACAATCCATTTTGCTGTTTAAAGCTTTGGAATTTCCGCTCAAAGAAATTAAAGAAATAATAACCAGTGAGCATTTCGACAAAGATTTAGCGCTGGAACAACAAATCAAATTATTAATCTTGAAAAAAGAGCATGTGGAAAATTTAATTCTTTTTGCAAAGGGATTAAAAGCATTGGGAGGTAACTATATGAACTTTACAGCATTTGACACAAGCAAAATTGATGAGTATGCCAGACAGGCAAAAGAGTATTGGGGAGATACACCGGAATTCAAGGAATTTGAAGCTAAAGAAAAAAGGAGAAACAGCGAGGAAACAAAAATGCTCCATCACCAACTCATGCTGATTTTTGCAGAATTTGGCAAGGTAAAATCACAACCCAGCGATTCAGTTGAAGTTCAGGCTTTGGTAAAGAAACTGCAGGACTTTATTACAGCTAATTTCTATAAGTGTTCGAATGAGATTTTATCCGGACTTGGCAAGATGTATGCTTCTGGTGGTGATTTTACGAAAAATATAGATGCGTTTGCAGGCGAAGGGACATCCGTATTTGTCAACAAGGCAATCGAATATTATTGCAAGTAAGTTTTATATATCGAGTTATTGATTAAAAACACCTAATTAACTAATGTAGTGCCCCCAAAAGTTGGACCAAAAATCTAACTTTTGGGGATCATTACAAAAAGGTGCTTTAATTTTCTACCAGAATAAAAAATTGTTTTGTAGAAAATAGATTCTCAAACTTTTTAATGATAGCCCCCTCCTATCGTTAAAAAGTGCGCCCAATATCTATAGTGTGCACTCAAAAAAGTGTAGCTATACTAGGAGTTCTCTCAATCCACGTTGAGACTGTCGTATTGATGTCGAGGGCTGATTAGGTGGGCGCATTTTAGGCTTTGTGTAACAGGGCTTAACGAGGGCTATCGTTAAAAGGTTTAATGCGAAGCGGCTTTAAGCTGGTTCCTCGCGGTTTTTGAGTGTGATTTGCTTTGCTCTTATATATAAGTGTAATTTGCCAATGCTGATGTTAATACAATGCCAATACAATGTTATATAATTATCGCAAGAAATAAGGAGTAACTATATGGCAAAAACAGCTAACTTGTATACTCGTATTGATCCAGAGTTAAAAGAGCAGGCAGAGTATATATTGAATTCTTTGGGTCTTCCTCCTTCGAGTGCTATTACTATGTTTTATAAGCAGGTTGTTTTACAGCAGGGGCTTCCTTTTGATGTGAAATTGGGTTACAGAGAGCCGAGTGATGTGAGTTCTATGACTCAAGGTGAGTTGAATGATGAGTTGGAAAAGGGTTATAAGTCGGTTTTATCTGGTGATGTGAAGCCTGCGAATAAGGTTTTTGAATCTTTGCATAGCGAATTCGATTTATGATTTACGCGGTGCACATTTCGCGCGAGGCTGAAGAAGACTTGCGTGGTATTTACGCTTATATTGCGTTTAATTTACTGTCTTTGAAAAACGCGCAGGGGCAGGTAAGTAGGTTAGAAAAAGCAATATTGAGTCTTGATGAGTTCCCTCTTGTGCACCGTTTAGTTAGTTTTGAGCCATGGAGAAGCAGAGGATTAAGGTTCATGGCGTGTGATAATTTTCTTATTTTTTATTTTGTTTTTGAAGAAAAGCATGAAGTTATGGTTTCTCGTGTGCTTTATAAGAAAAGAGATATCGAGAAAGTTATAAATGGCAATTAAACCTTTTAACGATAGCTTTTCCTATCGTTAAAAAGTGCACTAAAAAGTGCACCCAGTATCCATAGTGTGCACTCAAAAAAGTGTAGATATACTACCAGTGCTTTCGATCCGCTTCGAGACGTCAGTCCTAATGAGACGAGTACACCCCGTGCTACATTCCTCTAGCTACTCATATCAGTAAATCTTTGCGCCAGCTGCTATTTTCTTCTATTGATGAGCCGATCAGCACCAAAAATCTCCTTCAGTTATAATCGAAATCAAATCATCAGATGAGGCAAAAATAGATTAAATAGACTTCAACTAACACAGCGAAGGAGTCACCGTGTGGAACATAGCAATTAACGGTTACGGAAATCTTGGGCGCGGCGTAGAACAAGCATTAGCTCTCGCTCCAGATATGGAATGCGCCGGGGTGTTTACGCGGCGTGCGCCAGACAGCGTGCAAACCTTCGACGCTCCGGTTTACGATTTGGCAGCTCTGCCCGATATGGCAGAAAAAATTGACGTCGTCATAAATTGCGGCGGATCCGCCACAGATCTAACCCACCAAACGCCGCACGTAGCGCAATTATGCAACGTCGTAGATTCTTTCGACACCCACGCACGAATCCCCGAGCATTTTGCCCACGTAGACGAAACCGCCAAAAAAGCCGGTACAACAGCAATCATCTCATCTGGCTGGGATCCAGGTTTATTCTCAATGATCCGCGTACTCGCACACGCAGTACTTCCGCAAGGGCGTTCAACCACTTTTTGGGGTCGAGGCGTATCCCAAGGGCATTCCGATGCTATTCGCCGAATCGATGGAGTGATTGACGCACGGCAATATACTGTGCCGGTTGAAGAAACGGTACATGCCGTAAAAGCTGGAGCAAATATCGAATTAACTGCAAGAAATATGCATACTCGTGAATGCTTTGTGGTGGCAGAAAAAGATGCCGACTTAGCGCGTATTGAGCAAGAGATCGTTTCTATGCCTAATTATTTTGCAGATTACGACACCACCGTACATTTCATTTCCGCACACGAGCTTGCCACTCACCATGCGCAGATACCTCACGGTGGGCAGGTGATTCGCACTGGCGCTACTTCTACAGACGTCAATCATCGAATCAGCTTTGAGCTTGAACTAGATTCAAATCCAGAGTTTACGGGATCCGTGCTCGTAGCTACAGCTCGTGCATGTGCGAAAAAATCTGCATCAGGGGTATGCGGAGCTTTCACAGTATTCGATTTGAGCTTGGCAGAGCTTTCACCTCTCAGCCCTGAAGAATTGCGAGCACACCAGCTTTAGATGGTGAAGAGCATGGCGGCGATAAAAATCCCCAATGCCTGCTCGTGCTAATAGCTTGTACGAATTAGTACTTAGTACATATACATATAGACTGGGCTACTCCCTGAAAGTTGAGTTACTTAATCTAGTTCCTTCTTTCAGGGAGTGTCTTTATGCGTGAAAAGTTCTAGTTTTCACCTAAACATCGTGTTCGCCTAATTGATTTATTGAAGAAGAATCTGTGCTTTAATCTCCTCACCTCCCCACAAACAAAGAAGGAACAAAAGCGAGGATACTTCAGGCAGGCTTAAGACTTTCACACCACATACAAGCAATACCACACATATCGGCATAAATTACCTGACACATGGCGGTATTCAAGCACATAGTAAATATGTTCAAATATAAATAGTTGGTTGTGAAAAACGACTAGCTAGCCAGCTAGCCACAAACATTCGTTAATATACCTAAGTATAAGGAGTGTGAAATGCCTAAACGTATTGCATTATATGCTGTTCTCGGTATAGCTCTAGCGCCTATTGCAAGCGGAATACCTGAGGTAGGTAGTAGTAGTATTCTCATCACTCCCTCTATCCACCTAAGCAGCGCAGCAAGCAAACCGATTCTTTGCTACCTTTTCCCGAAGTTACCACAATGCGTAAACAAGTAGCACAATCAACATATATAAACCGCTATATTTCTAGGTTTGAGGATTTGTTTGAGCATTTTCGCTTGTGGCTATTTCCTAAAGCACACATCAATTCAAAAGTAACGTGCGTTATCTATGTGAGTACCGCTGCGTTTATTTTGTTGATGGAGTGTGTGATTGCTGCTATTGGCAGTTCATTGCCACATACACGAGATATAGTTTCTTTACTTGTGCTGGCTCTTTTACTTTCTTTCTGTTGGTTGCGTCCGCCATACATTGAACTCATCACCGCTCTTATATTCATGATTGAGATAGCTGCAGGATTATTTGATCACTTTGGATCACCTGTGTTGGCAATTTATATTATTGTCGGAAATTGGATAGTGCGATCATGGCTCATACCAGGCGCTGTGCTGTGTACTCTTGTAGAAGCCTACCTAATATGGAATTCAGATACACTGGCTGTACAAGCATTCAGCTCACTTTTCGGCAGTGGAATCACAGTAATTATTTCCTTAACTATTAGAAAACTTAAGCAAAAAGAAGATAGAGCACACGAGCAGATTGAATTAGCCCATGTGGAAGGAGAACAAGCGATCAATGATGTGCGTGAACAGCTAGCTGCGCAATTGCACGACACTTTAGCAAAAGATTTAGCTCAAATCGTCATCACCGTTCAGCAACTTGTAGCAAAAGGGGAAGCAACTAAAAAAGATTTGCTATCACTGGAAAAGCTGGCTACGACCGCTTCTCAACGACTTCGCCCAACCATCCTGAGATTAAATAACGAAGCGCGCTGCGTAAACATCTCACAGACAGTTGCGCTTGTTTCAAAAATGCTTTCCACAAAAAATATCTGCTTAAATACTCAGCTTTCCCCTGATATCGATAGGATTCTTTCACGCCAACAAGCTCTTCTTTCAGGTTTGGCAATACGTGAGGGCTGCACAAATATTCTTAAATATACGCCAAGCAACACAACTGCAAGTCTTTCCGTGGATATAGACAAGGAAGGCGCAGTACATATTTCACTCAGTAATAAGATGAATCAAAATTTAATTTCTCCTGGAATTACTGGAGGTTTTGGACTAATAAATGTGGAGCAACAACTAGCTGCCAACAATGGAATACTCGTTTATGGCCAGCAAGGTGAGCGTTGGATTTTTTATGCCGAAATACCTGATGGCAGAAAGAGGGCAAGTGATGAGCGATCTTGATATTCGAGTATTGATTGCTGACGACGATGCCGTAATCCGCAACGGATTGGCAGATCTTCTTGAGGCGCAAGAAGGTATCAGCATAGTAGCAAGAGCAGAAAATGGTGTAGAAGCAGTTGCTGCTGTGGGATCGAAAAATATTGATGTGGCACTTATCGACGTAGATATGCCAGTGCTCGATGGAATTGAAGCAGCAAAACTGATTCACCATACTTATCCAGATACCGTGATCGTGATGCTAACAGCTTTTGAATATGAAGATTCCCTTGCCCAATCGATCAGCGCTGGCGCTCAAGGATTTTTAACAAAAGATATTCCTGCTAGTCAGCTTGCAGAGCTTATTAAACAAGCGTATGCAGGGCAACCTGTTTTTGGAGCAAAACCTGCGATGATTCTAACGAACAGTTACGCTAATCATGCTCACGTTAGAAATCAGCATAAAGAATTTATTAGCCTTGTAGAGAAGTTACCCGTCTATCTTCGCTCTACATTCAATCTTCTACTAGAAGCACGAACGAACAATGAGATTGCACAAAAATTGGGTATGACGCCAGCAACTATTCGCTCTTACGTTTCGGAGATCCTTGCGTGCACTGGATGCGTGAGCCGCGGTGAACTCGCTATTACCGCTATTAAAGCAGGCGTGGAACCTTTCTAGCTCATTGCAACTGCAGACGCGTATCGCAAGATTCAGCCACTTTCTGATCGTGAGTGACGACAATAAGAGATTTTCCATATTCGTGCTGTAGCTGAAGTATTTCTTGCAGTACGAGATGAGCTAATTTTGGATCCAAAGCTCCAGTTGGCTCATCAGCAAGAATAAGTTTGCCAGGCTTTAATATGCACCGAGCAAGAGCCACGCGCTGCTGCTCACCTCCAGAGAGAGTAAACACTTTATCGTTGATGACGTTTTCAAGCCCTAATCTTTTCAGTAGCTCATGCGCGCGATTGCTTTTTTCTTCTCGTGAACCATGCGCATATTTCATACCCAGCAGCACATTATCTAATGCTGATTGAGATTGAATCAACGCATACGACTGGAATAGATATGAAATCAATTCTTTGCGAATATGGGCTGCTTTACTTGAATTAATTGAAGGGTACGGGAGATTATCAAGTGTGATTGTGCCACTACTCGGGCTTTCCAAAAGCCCAATGATGTTGAGCAAAGTACTCTTGCCGCATCCAGAAGGTCCCGTAATCGCAAGACTTTCTCCCTCGGAGAGCATCAGACCAATATCACGGAAAATAGTACGATTGCCATACACCTTCCCCACTTTTGATAACGTCAATAGCGCACACATAATAGATACCTTCTTTCTTTATTATTGTTCTTTCACATTGATGCTGATTTGCTTGTTTGCTAAGCGTTTAGCTTGCCAAACCATAAGGAACAGCTGCACAACCATAAAAATCGCTGTGATTACTAATCCGACACGAGAGCCTAAAGCGAATGATGCTAATATGCATAGCGCACAAACAACCGTTACGAAAATAAATGGCACACTGAAAATTAGCCGAAGCGGATACCCCAATAGGCGTTTCACTGCTACCTGTTGGCTATAAATCTGCGCGTAGAGAGAAAGTAAAATGAAAAGCAGTGCTACATCAAGCAAAATAACGAATGTAGCCATTCCACCAAATACCTGAATGAACTCCGTCATGCTCTTACGTATACCCGCAATAAATTCGCTTACCGAAAGAAACTCAAGAGCATTATCGTCTAAGCTATACCGAGCTAAGAACGATTCCGCTGTATATTTTTCAGCAGCTTGAGACGTGAGCTTAATATAGCTATGCTCAAGCCCTATAGCATTCAAGCTCTCAGATTCAAAAGGAGTCATATTTGCAGTAGTCGCCACGTAGATAACGGGATCCTTTGCAAAAAAATCATTTTCTGGATTAGTGTTCCACATAAAAATTTTATCGCTGGGGGTATATTGCCGAAATTCTATTTTCGGATCTTCCATAAAAGGTGTGACAATCGATTTTCCTCGATCTTTCATATCACTTTCTTCCAACCAAGCAGAAAGAGCTAAGCGCTCCTCTTCTGTATAAGTATCTGGAATATAGTAAATACGTGCGCCTGCTTGTGCCAGCTTTTTATCCTCGTGCGGGATATAAAAATCAATGCTCTCTAGATATGATGGAGAAACTGCCATATGCCAGAAAGGTTTCTTTGGTGTTTCTTTATATATTCCCCGCCATGCATTAAGAACCTCAGAGCTATAAAAAGTATTATGCACAAGATATACGCCAGGTTGATTTTCAATAGCTCGATACCAAGAATACACTTCTCTGAAATGCTCATTGCTTTGGCCACCAGAAAAATTGGCAACATTATCCCCAGGAAAATCTTTATGCAAAATCTTATAATTCAAATATTTTTCCCATTGCGCCTGTACTTCATTAGCGTTTTTTAGTTCATATAAAGGTCCGTCTAAGGCACGAAGAGCACCCGTAAACCCTGCAGAAGAAGCAATAAACAGTAGTAAGCATAGTCCCAGTAAGCTACGTCGCGATACCTGATTTCTTATCGCTTTTACTGGTTTAATCAATACCAAAGCTATAGCAGCAGGAGATAATGCTAGCGCAACAAAAAACAAAAATTTCAATACAGCTAGAATCATCACAACAATAAGCTGAAAAGTAAAAGGATACCCATGAAATCCCCATACGGCTATTCCAGCCGGAATGGCAGAAAACACAAGAGATGCAGCAATAGGAGAAAGATTAACTTTCCCAACGTATGCCCACTTTGACCACCCCAACATTGCATGAATACCATATTGTCGTATATTAAGAAATACAGCTAAGAATGCAGTAATAGCAATAAAAACAACAGAAGCTAATAAAGCAGCCAAAGAAAAGATATCCAATATACTTGGTGACGTAGCTGAACCACTCAGAGGATTCAACAGTAATTCTTTCTCAATACCGCTTAAGGCACTTAGTTCGGAAAGAAAATCGTTAAATTCCTCAGCAGAAAGCCCCACGATTTTATAATCGCCTCGAAGAGTTCCCGAATCTTTAATCATTTGAGGAAGCTGCATCGCAACAATTTTCGAAGAATATCTAAGATAAGGGATATCTTCCAGCATATCGGCACTGTTTTTATCTAATCCCAGCGTACTTTCAGGAGCTGAATTAAGAAGCAGGGATAATTTTTCACCATCGAGAATAGATAACCCGTTAAATTCTAGCAGTAAGTGCTCTAGGTGTTTATCAACATTCCCATATACACCAAATTTATACCCCTCTCCCCCGTTCTCAAATGAAGAAAGAATGACGTCACGGCGAGTGATCACAGCCTCATATTTATTCGCATATTCGTATAGCTTTGCTTCAACTAATACATCATTTTCTTCTTTCATTCCTTGAAGAGAGAAAAAAGAACCATTAGCAGGGTATTCCTTTACAGCATCAGTAAAACGGTTCGAATAAATACTCAGATTTTGAAAACCGAAAGCTATTGCCATAAAGCCAAGCAAAATAATCAGGAAAATACGAAAAACTTTAGACATACGATCACCGCCGTAACGATACCTATTTACCTACTAAAAAATTAACCTCGGCAGTTCCAATATGCCTCTGCTCGGTTAGTGCCAATCCATGCTTTAGCACTGGCTTTGACGCCTGGTTGCTGCCATCCAGAAGAATTTCCATTAGCAGTTGCCGAATGTTCGTACTCACTTGATTGCACCTCAGAATAACTCCACACACCCAACCATCGCCCGTAATCCCAGTACACCGCACTTCCCTTGTAGTACACGGTATCAGCGTGTGCCGCTCCTGCCCCAACACCAAGCATCGATAACGCAACAAAACCTGCAGCTGCTGCTTTCTTTAGATTGTTTTTCATAGTATTCTCCTTTTGAGTCAGTTATGGACGATTGACTCACATCTCTAAAATCGCTTTTTATTTACCTAGGCACTGCCATACAGCAATGCCTGCATTTATTAAATAGGATATGAGCGGTCTTTCGGTACCGTCATATGTCGGGTAATTTATACCGACATATGACGGTATTAAAGAAAAGCAAAGAATATTCACTTCTTGTAGCAGCGCCCAGCACTGAAGCTAGCACGCCCGATAAGCGCCGCTACAGCAAATGCCACATAAAGCATATAAAATAAAATACATGTATACCGTATAAAATGAACGTAAAAACGAAAGGAGCAGGGCTGGCTGTGGCACACAATTTCACCTCCGAGCAGCTAAAAGCTCGCCACGCCGCCCTCCCTACCGTCACTTACCCCGAAGAACTGCCCGTTTCAGCTCGGCGCACAGATATTATGCGTGCCATTAAATATTCTCAAGTAGTCATCGTTGCTGGAGAAACAGGCTCTGGAAAAACCACGCAGTTACCAAAAATGCTACTAGAAATGGGATATGGCAAAGAGGGACTTATCGGGCACACCCAGCCACGCCGCCTTGCAGCCCGCTCTGTGGCCGAACGAATCAGTGCAGAGCTTGGCACTACTATCGGCGAAACAATCGGCTACCAAGTACGTTTCACAGATCACGTTGGCCCAAGCACACTCGTCAAACTTATGACCGACGGCATTTTGCTCGCCGAAATTCAATCCGATCCCGACCTGCAAAAATACAGCGCCATTATTATCGACGAAGCCCATGAACGTTCGCTCAACATCGATTTTCTACTAGGCTACCTCGCGCGCCTGCTCCCACACCGCCCAGATTTACGCCTCATTATCACCTCTGCAACTATTGATTCTGAGCGTTTTGCAGCTCATTTTGGCGAACGTATGTATGGAGGTTTCCCTGGAAATCTTGCACCAGTTATTGAAGTCTCTGGGCGCACCTACCCGGTAGAAATTCGCTACCGTCCTCTTTTTACTGGCGACATCAGCTCCACAAGCAGCTCCTCCCACACCCCCAATGCTGCCAACAATACCGCAAACTCTTCTGCCTGCGGCGGCAAGGAAGACGCCAATCGTCACCAAACAAGCAACAATTTACCTCACGAAAGGCGTGACGATATCGACGGCATTGACGACGATTTCGCTGAAAATCGCCCAACGAGCCAAGATCAGACGTCAGCAATTATTGATGCTGCCCACGAGCTGTGCTCTGAAGGATCTGGCGATATTCTCGTATTCTTGAGCGGCGAAGGTGAAATTCTTGAGACGCAAAAAGCCTTCAAAGACGAACTTCGAAGCAAATATATCGAACCAGGCGGGCGCAGCTCGGTGCCAGGAGCTATAGAAGTGCTCCCTCTCTTTGCTCGCCTTTCAGCAGCAGAACAGCACAGAATTTTTGAGCCGCATCAGCACCGCCGAATTATTCTCGCCACAAATATCGCAGAAACGTCACTCACAGTGCCAGGGATTCGCTACGTGATAGATCCCGGGACTGCGCGTATATCGCGCTACTCCAACAAAACAAAAGTTCAGCGCCTGCCTATCGAAGCTATTTCTCAAGCGAGCGCGAATCAGCGTTCTGGGCGATGCGGGCGCGTGGCAGACGGTATCGCGATCCGCCTCTACTCCGAAGAAGATTTTGCTGCGCGCCCAGAATATACCGAGCCAGAAATTCAGCGCACTTCACTCGCCTCCGTCATTTTACAGATGGCGTCTCTTGGCTTAGGAAAAGTTGAAGACTTCCCGTTTATCGATCCACCAGACGTGCGAGCCGTGCGATCAGGCGTGCAACTTCTCGAAGAAATAGGGGCATTGCGCGGCAAAGATTTACAGCTCACGAAGATAGGACGCCAGCTCGCTCGCCTGCCAATTGACCCGCGCCTTGGGCGTATGCTGCTCACCGCCGATAGAAACGGTGCTGCTGCAGAAGTGCTCGTGCTTGTGGCAGCTATGAGCGTGCAAGACGTAAGAGAGCGCCCAGCAGAATTTAAGGCACAAGCAGACCAACTTCATGCTCGCTTCACAGAGCCAAGCTCAGATTTTCTTGCTTACCTCAATATCTGGCGCTATCTACGCACTCAACAGCGCGAACTTTCCAGCTCTGCTTTTCGCCGCCTGTGCCGCGCTGAGCACATCAACTGGCTGCGCTGGCGAGAGTGGCAAGACGTGGTGGCACAGCTGCGCGAATTGGCAAAACCGCTTGGGCTGAATCTTCGCCCAATCTCTATTCCAACAGCTCAGCAGCTGCGTGACGCAGAAGCTCAGCTCGAAGAGAAGGGAGCGGATACGTCACACCATCGCAGCATCATTGCTGCCGTAAAAAGTGTGGGCAAAAGTTCTGACGCGCCCGCGAGCGCAGCGATTCATCGGAGCCTGCTGGTTGGTTTGCTCTCGAACCTTGGCAGTTGGGACGAGCGTAAACGCGATTATGAAGGAGCGCGCGGCACACATTTCGTGATATGGCCTGGCTCTGGGCTGAATCGGCGGAACTATTCGTGGGTAATGGCTGCAGAGCTTGTGGAAACGAGTCGGCTTTTTGCCCGTTCAGCTGCGAGAATCGACCCCGCTTGGATTGAGCCAATCGCAAAACACCTCGTAAAACGCACCTATTCGGAACCATTTTGGAGCACGAAAAACGGCGCTGCAATGGTGCACGAACGCGTAACGCTCTACGGTTTGACGGTGACGGCAGATCATCCTGTACTGGCAACGAGCATCGGCACGCCTGAAGCACGCGAGATGGCTCGTGATATTTTTATTCGCTCTGCGCTCGTTGAGGGGCAGTGGCGTGGCAAACACCATGCTTTCGTGAAGCATAATGCAGCCGAACTGGAAAAAGCTCACGAAGTAGAGACGCGCCTTCGCCAGTATGGGGTGGTGGCTGACGATTCCGCGCAGTTCGCATTTTTCGATGAGCGCCTGCCTCAGACGATCACATCTGCCGCTAATTTTGAGCGCTGGTGGAAACATGAGCGCCATAAACGCCCTCATCTGCTCGATTTCACGCAAGATCTTTTGCTCGGTGAAAATCAATCAAGCGCCAGCTCGGCAAATTTCCCGGAGGAATGGATTCAAGGCGATATTCGCCTGCCGATCACGTATTCTTTCAATCCTGGCGGGCATGCTGATGGCTTGTCGATTGAGATTCCCGTGACGTTGCTACCCCAAATTCGGGATGAAGGCTTCGATTGGCTTGTGCCTGGTCTGCTTCCTGAGCTGGTGACGGCAACCATACGCGCACTTCCTAAACGAGTGCGCCGCAATCTTGTGCCAGCGCCCGACGTGGCACGCGACATTAACGCTTATTTTTTGGAACGTCTGGAAAATTACCCTGCAGAAAACAGCACGCTTTCTGGCTTAAATGCCTCTGGTTCGACTTCCTGCGGCGTCTGCCTGACTTCTGCCGTTTCGCACGACATTTCACATGCTGTTTCAAACAATTCTGCCCCTGCTGAATCTTTCCGCTCTGCTTTCACTGCGGCCGTGATGCATCTGCGCGGCATCGATATCGATGCTGCCGCATGGGAAGAAGCGCAAGCAGCACTACCTTCGCATTTGCGAATCACGTTTATCGTGCGTTCTGAGCGAGGAGCTGTGCTCGACGAAAGCACTTCACTTTCCGCTTTACAGCATAATCTCGCACCCCAAAGTAAATCGGCTGTACAAAACGTGATGGCACATGCCGTTTCCCAAGCGCTTGATGAAGCTCGTGATCGTATCATTGAACATCAAAATGCCACCAAGCGTGCCGCTGCCCTATCTGCCGCTGCCGAAAAAGAAAAAGAATGCACAGCTCAGGCAGCACGAGCCTGCGCAGTGCAGCTTGCAGACTCTGTAGACGATCTTCACACCTGGCCAGCACTGGCAGGTGGAGAGCTTCCACACGTCGTCGAAACCGAAGGCGCAGGAGGCGCAATTATTCGCGGATACCCAGCGCTCGTACGTGAGAAAAACGGGGTTGCTTTGCGAGTGCTCACGAATGAAGCTGAGCAGCAACGCGATCATCGGATTGGAGTCATTTATCTGCTTGCTGGTGAATTGGAGCTACCAGAAGCGCGTATTACGACCCGATGGAATGCGCGAGAATCACTGGCTTTAGCTGCGTCTCCTTATTCTGATACGAGTAGCCTCGTTAGCGATATGCAGCTCACTGCAACGCGAAATATCGCTGATCGTTGGGCACGGGAAAATAAGCAGCCACTGGGCAAACTGCGAACCGAATCTGCATATCGTGAATTGAAAAGCTACGCACGCGAGCGCACAGAAGACGAAACTCTGCGAATCGCACAGATAGCCGCACGTGCCTTAGAAGCATGGGGAGAGGTAGAATCTGCGCTGCGCACGCATAAACATATCTCCCTTATCGCCACCACGAGCGACGTGCGCGAAGCCGTAGAACAACTCATCTATAGAGGGTTCATTTCTTCCACTCCTGAAGAATACTTGCCTGATTTACCGAGATTTTTGCGAGCTGCAGCGCACAGAATAGAAAAAGCAGTATCGAATCCCAGCGGTGACGATGCGCTCGCGTGGCAGGTACGCGATGCTGAAGAGCTACTTGCACATGCTCACGCTCAAGCTGCAGCTATGCAATACGACCCTGAGCGCGCAGCCACCCTAGAAAGAGTGCGCTGGCTTATCGAAGAATTGCGCGTTTCACTTTTTGCCCAGCAACTCGGCACTCGGGTAAAAGTTTCACCTCAGCGGATTCACAAACTTTTAGGACAGCTTTTCTAATGCTCAACCAATACTAAACCAATCAAACGGTTTGCTTAATCTGCCATCAACAGCACAAAATTCAGCGCACTATTTTCATAGCGTAAAGTTCTTCCTTTCTTTTCTTGTGCAATTCGCGTAAATACCTAGATGTGCACGTAAAATGCAAACATGAAACTTCTCCGATGGGAATCGATCACAGCAACTTCGGCGCTCATAATCTGTATGCTTGCAGGCTGCGGCGCAAATAAAAGCGCTGAGAGCCTATGCACCGATCCTCTGCACGATTCACTTGCCACCTTGAGTGCACAATCGACCGCATCGTCTCTAGAAAATCTCGAAGAAGCTCCACTCGATAATTCTGCTAATTCTCGCACCTCACAAACAGTTGATGCTAAAACTCTCGCCTATTGCACAACTGAAGCGATTGGAAAGCTCGATGGCTATCGAGAAAAGCAGCTACTCAACGGTGATGAAATCAGCTCTTCGCGCATCAATATCAATCCTCTTCGTGTTCACATCACTCGCACACACCCTGAAGCAGGGGATATTGAAGAAGCAATTATGGTGGAATCGTTTACCTTCGCCAAAATCGATGGACAATGGATTGAAGCCACCGAAGACAACCCTAAACCTGCCGTCAAAGCATTGCTCAATCTCCCAAAGAGTTTTCAGACGCAATTCAACCCCAAACTTCGAGCAGCTGGCACTTCTGATTCTGTGGTCTACAGTGTGGAAGGCACAGATACTGTGCTTAATCAGCCAGTGTTGATTCTTTCAGCAGTAATCACAAACAATCTCGAAACATTTACTTCTAAATACTTTATTAACAGCGATTATTTAGTGCTCCGTTCGCAAATTATTCGCACAGACGGCAAGATTACTACCTCCGAAATGACTGCAATAGGGGATCGTGAAGATATCACAAACCCTATTCTTGCCAAACATGATGCAACCAATAACGATGCAAAATAGATCGCATAGGGCTTATATACATTTATAAGCCTATCTTTCGTACCAATGCTCGCGCACTGCACACAATAGATATAAGCCCACACACAGCTATAGAGCCCATCCTCGTGCAAGCAGATATTTACAAGCACAAGCGCGCACAGCAAGAAGCCGTATACGCATACTCATCGCAGGCAAAGCCATATGAGCAAAAAACGATTTTATAAGGCGTACTAGAAATCCCAGTCGTCGTCAGTCGTCGCTTCTGCTGTGCCGATCACGTACGAAGAGCCAGAGCCTGAGAAGAAATCGTGGTTTTCGTCTGCGTTTGGCGAAAGCGCCGCCAAAATAGCTGGATTTACATCTGTTTGATCTGGGCCAAAAAGCGCTTCATAGCCTAGGTTCATCAGCGCTTTGTTGGCGTTGTAGTGCAAGAATTTCTTCACGTCTTCAGTAAGCCCGAGCGGATCGTAGAGGGAAGCAGTGTAATCAGCTTCGTTCTCATAGAGATCTTCAAGCAGAGAATACGTGTATTCTTCAAGTTCTGCCTGGCGTTCAGGTGAGCTCTTCGCTACGGCTTGCTGATACTTATAGCCGATATAATAGCCATGCACGGCTTCGTCACGAATAATCAGGCGGATAAGGTCTGCCGTATTAGTGAGCTTGGCGTGCGCACTCCAATACATCGGAGCATAGAATCCAGAATAGAATAAGAAAGATTCAAGCATCGTGGAAGCAACCTTGCGCTTTTCTGGATCGTCACCGCGATAATAATCCATCACGATACGCGCTTTCTTTTGCAGATACTCGTTTTCTTCACTCCAGCGGAAAGTCTCGTTAATTTCTTCAGTGGAAATGAGCGTGGAGAAAATCGACGAATAGCTTTTAGCATGCACGGATTCCATAAATGCAATGTTTGTGTACACAGCTTCTTCGTGTGGGGTAACGGCATCAGGGATAAGCGAGACAGCGCCGACAGTTCCCTGCACAGTATCGAGAAGGGTAAGCCCTGTAAAGACGCGAGTCGTCATCTGCTGTTCTTCGGGAGTGAGAGTATGCCAGCTTTGAATATCGTTGCTCAGCGGAATTTTTTCAGGAAGCCAAAAATTTCCAGTGAGACGATCCCACACTTCTTCATCTTTCGGATCAATAATTTTATTCCAGTTGATCGCCTGCACAGCGTCTACCAGCTTAATTTTCTCCGACATGATTGCTCCCTTTCTCAATCAATGCAATAAATCAATGCATGAATACAGCCTCTTAGGCAACTATAGCCGAAACAGAAGCTGCGAGGAACCAAGCAGAGAGTATTTTTACCTCTGCGCTCCATCGCATTCAGATTTTCTGCTAAATTTCGAGATTCTGCTAAATTTCAAAATCATCACATACAAGATCCTTATATACACGTAATAAGAAATTTTTATATGCATATATTCATTTATTCATTGCATAAAAATGCTGGGCATTTTATAGGCTATGTTGCCTTCATAAAATGCCCAGCATACTAGTTAGTTGTACTTTCTTTTCATATCCTTCACATGAATACTTACGAAAGTGCTACTTTAGATCGCCTGCGCGCGCTCAATCGCATTCCTGCACCAGCGAGGCAAGCAAAAAGTGCAGCTCCGAGAATAGCGCCTATACCTGTAGCACCAGTATTTGGCATACTAGGCTTCTTCGGAGTTTCCTCTACCACCACAGTCTGTGACGCATCATTCGGATCCTCATGCTTTTCAACCTGCGCAGCATCCGGCTCATCATCACCATCAGTATCCACCAGATTCTTCACCGACGTCGCAGTCTCAAACACCACATACTGCTTACCAGGCTCCAAACCAGCAACCCGACCAAAATCAACAGTCCACTCACCAGCACCAGTATCAGACGCAGTAAACTCCTCAGTCTTCACCGCCTTCGCATCACCAACAGTACGACCATCAGCAACCTCAAACAACGACCCCGACACCGAATACTTCTCACCAGCCACAAGACCCGTATATGCGATCGTATCCATCACATCCACACCAGCACCAGCCCGAGCAGACGTCACACGAACACCACCAGTAGCAGAAGCCTTCACACCATCCACAGACACAGTCGTCGCAAGCTCTCCATCAGGATTATTATGCTTCTTCTTATTTTCTACATATACAGTGAAAATATCTTTATCTGCATCGGTTTCGACTTTGATTCCTGTGGGATCATCAAATGTGAGAGTGCCATTTGCATCGATAGTGAATGTTTTATCTAAAAGGGTGCTATATCCTTCAGGAGCTGCCACCTCTTTCAATATATATTCACCAGCAGGAAGAGTGACGGGAGTAGCTCGATCTTTCAAAGAGGTCCAAATTTTTCCTGAAAGGTCTTTCCCGTTTTTATCTGTAATCTTTAGACGGGCACCAGGAAGTTTATTGCCTTCTTGATCAGTTTTCCAGAAATTAACAACAAACTTTGTCTCAACAACTTTAATTGTTACCGTCTGATCCTGATCATCTTTCTCAACGTGCACAGCGACAGGCTGAGCATTCCCTTTCACTTTTGCAACAGGGGTTGCTCCATCTGCCCCTTCATATTCAACATCTTGTGCTTTATAAACTCGTTCGAGCACTGTGAAAGCATTCTGCCCTACAGAAATATCATCTGTTTTCAACGGAATAAACACGTCGGCGCTGCCAGTATCTTTGCCGTCTTTCACTTCAAAAGGCGAAAAAGCAGAGGCAATCGCCTTCGTATCATCATGCCCTTTAATAAGCTCTGCGATAGCCACGTATGTGCCATCCTCAAAACCTGAATAACTGACGCTATCACGAACCGCAAGAGAGCCAGGTTGAGTAGCGGTGGCATAAGTGAATTCTTTGCCAATATCCGTGCCACGCTGCTGTATCTGTGCAGACGTACCAATGGTAGGCTCTTTCTTATTCATCACTTGTATCGTTGAATTCTCAGAAACACTTGCCACATCGTTTCCTTTAGTGACGGTGACCTTCCCCCGAGGCCCCACAGTGAACTGAATTTCACTCTCTAGCTTCTTATATCCATATGGGGCGCGTACTTCTTTGATCGTATATGTGCCCTCTTTCAGATTGAAACGTGTAGGAGCGGAAAGCGTATTCCAGTAATCCAGATGCTGCCCATCTTTCAATAATTCGAGACGAGCACCAGTACGTGCTTGGATTTCTGTGCCTACTTGATGAACTTTAGCGATTTTAACTTGATAAGAGTTTTCTTCGATCTTCTTATTAAGCACAGCAAGACCGTGCCGTGTTTCCTTTTCGCCGATGGCTTTCCCCTCATCATTGATGACGTCACCTTGATAGCTGATCTTCTTAACTCGATCACTTTCTTCTAAAGAGATAGTGCCATCGTGATTCAGCGTAAAATGAATATCATCTAGAGGCTCGTATCCTTGAGGAGCCTCAACTTCCACAAGAGAATACTTCCCTGGATCAATCAATACTCCTTGCGGATCCTTATTTGACGTCCATTCAAGCACTTTACCATTATCAAAAACTAGCTCTTTATCGTTTGAATCCTTGATATGGAATTTTGCTCCCGCGAGTCCTTTTTCGCCAGTAGCGTTGGCAATTAGTTCATCTTGCGTGATGCCAGCTTTAAAAATTTGCTTGCTGAAATATACGGGATATTTCGGCAGTATACGCCCAGTGACGAGCGACTGGACGCCTTTCGTCCACGATCCACCAATAGGCTCGGCTTTATAGACGCGAATCTGAATCGCCGTGTACTCAGGAATGATATCTTTTTCATCCTTCTGAATAAGTTCCTTCACCTGTGTAAACGCTTTTTTCTGGGCAGGATTCACGAAGCTGTTTTCGGTATAGGTCTTCCCCTCGGTGTATTCATAAATTATCTTTTGGATAACGTTCCAGAAACCATTTTCTGCCAAATCTCCCAAGTCTTTAAGCCCTGATTGCTCGATGATCTTCGTTGGATCTTGAGAGAAAATGTAAATGAGTTTTCTTATCTGGCTATAAAACTGATCTTTCGTCACGTTGTTTGGCAGCTGATGAAAAGCTAATGCACCATTATTAGCGTGATTTCTACCGTATTCGTTGTATAGCTGATCTGCAGTAGCATTATCGATACGAGTAAAATCGCCGTAGCTATATTCATTGGGAGGAGGCGTATATACAGGAGTTCCTTTACCCTCGTTGATGCAGAAAGACCAATCTTCCGCAGTAGCTCCGCCAGGAACTACCACCTGCAGCCTATGCTCCTTACCTTTTGCATGATAGACGCCATTATCAGAATTGGCAGTAGCTTTATTCGGAAAACCGATACCGAAAGCTTCCTTCGGAATAGATAAAAATATCCCAAAAGTTAAAGTAATAGCTAAGAATAATAAGAGATACTTTTTGTAGCTTGACGCTCGCACAGCCGTACCCCATCCCGAAATTTTCTCGGAAACCAACATAAATAATCTTTCCTAATAGCTGAAATATCAAAATTTCTACTTCACGTTAAAAATGAAGAGAAATTTAAGTTTTTATCATTGTCTATAGTGCTGAAAAATTAGCGCACAAAAATCTAGATAACTAAGCGAATATCAAAATAAGCGTTTTACCGCATATTCTTCTAGGCTTAACCTCGCGATAAGTGCGCTGCCACGTATTGCTTTAGCGTTTACGAATATATCGTTCCAGATCTCCTTCGACTCCCCCCCCCGCACTTATTTCGTTCGAGAGGTTTCGGAGAAACTGATTAAATTTATTTCGGTTAAAGAGTAGCACGGAAAGCAAACCGCGCTGCGCCATACCGCATATGAAAAATAATTTGTTCTATTTCTCATATTATTTTCAATTTATACGAAGGGATAAATATGCAAGCCGTGCTATACGTATATTTTCCTCTTTGAAAGAAGGCACTCTTACGTATGCTGCTATTCGTGGCTGCGATCACATGTGGATGCAGAAGTTCTGTTTATAGAATCCATAAAATCGGCAAAATCAGCTAATTTTGCCGTACCACGCATTTTATCTTTGCCTCATTATTTACCGCATTAAAGCATACAAGAGACGCAGCCTTGGACTTCCGTTCCTTCGATTGCCTGCTGACGAATACGCATATAGTAGAGACTCTTGATCCCTTTCTTCCAAGCGTAGATATAGTTTTTATTCACATCGCGCGTGGTGACGGTATCGGGATAGAAGAGCGTGAGGCTTAAACCTTGATCGACGTGCTGCGTTGCCACAGCATACGTATCGATAATAGCTTGCGGTCCGATCTCGTAAGCGTCTTGATAGTACTCCAGATTGTCGTTATTCATATAGGCAGCTGGATAGTAGACGCGCCCGATCTTTCCTTCTTTGCGGATCTCAACGCGAGAAACAATCGGGTGAATGGAGCTTGTGGAATGGTTGATATATGAAATCGAACCAGTCGGCGGAACTGCCTGAAGGTTTTGATTGTACATACCGTACTCTTGCACGTTTGCTTTCAGCTCACGCCAATCATCTTGAGTTGGAATATGGATATGGGCAAAAAGTTCTTTCACACGATCAGTGCACGGTAGCCATACTTGATCGATATATTTATCGAAAAATGATCCGCTCGCATATGCGGAATTTTCAAAGTTGTAGAACTTCTGCCCACGTTCTTTTGCAATCTCCATCGAAGCATTGATTGCATGATAAAGAACCGTGTAGAAGTAGATGTTAGTGAAATCTAACGCCTCCGGCGAACCATAATAGATGCGTTCACGCCCAAGATAACCGTGCAGGTTCATCTGCCCAAGCCCAATCGCATGGCTCAAACGGTTACCTCGCTCAATCGACGGCACAGACGTGATATTGGATTGATCGGAAACGGCAGTGAGTGCGCGGATACTCGTGCGAATCGTCTTGCCAAAATCGGGGGCATCCATCGTGTGTGCGATATTGAGGGAGCCAAGGTTGCACGAAATATCTTTTCCAACTTTCTTATAAGAAAGATCTGGATTAAATTCTGAAGGTTCACTCACCTGCAAAATCTCAGAGCAGAGATTACTCATCGTGATTCTGCCTTCAATTGGGTTGGCACGATTCACGGTATCTTCAAAAATAATATATGGATAGCCCGATTCAAACTGAATTTCTGCGAGCGTCTGGAAGAATGTGCGAGCGTTTATTTTGCTCTTGCGGATACGGCGATCATTAACCATCTCCTCGTATTTCTCCGTCACTGAAATTTCAGAGAACGGCACCCCATACACGCGCTCGATATCGTACGGCGAGAATAGATACATATCGGCGTTTTTCTTCGCCAGCTCAAAGGTAATATCTGGAATAATCACACCAAGTGAAAGTGTTTTAATTCGAATTTTCTCATCTGCGTTTTCGCGCTTGGTATCAAGGAAACGCAAAATATCTGGATGATGCGCATGCAGATATACCGCACCTGCGCCTTGGCGTGCACCCAGCTGGTTTGCATAAGAAAACGCATCTTCGAGCAATTTCATCACAGGATTAACGCCAGAGCTTTGGTTTTGGATTCGTTTAATCGGAGCGCCTAGCTCACGCAGATTCGTAAGATTAAGAGCAACCCCACCACCGCGCTTGCTGAGCTGAAGAGAAGAATTGATCGCTCGCGCAATAGATTCCATATTGTCTTCCACGCGCAGCAAAAAACACGATATCAGCTCGCCGCGAGCCTTTTTACCAGCATTAAGGAAGGTAGGAGTAGCAGGCTGATAGCGCCCAGAAATAATCTCCTCCATAATATCGTGCGCAAGCTGCGTATCTCCGTCAGCAAGAGCGAGAGAAACCATGCAGACTCGATCTTCAAAACGCTCAAGATAACGCGTACCATCAAAGGTTTTCAGAGTGTAGGAAGTGTAATACTTGAAAGCACCGAGGAACGTGGGAAAACGAAATTTATGCGCATATACATCTTTGAAAAGCTGCTTGACGAAAGCGAAATCATACTTTTCTAAAATTTCTGGCTCATAATATCCCTCACGCACGAGGTATTCCATCTTCTCTTCGAGATCGTGGAAAAATACAGTGTTTTTATTGACGTGCTGTAAGAAATACTGGCGTGCTGCCTGACGATCCGCATCAAACTGTATCTTTCCATCGTCACCGTAAAGATTAAGCTGCGCATTGAGTGAATGATAATCCAATGCTGGATCCACCATTTCTTCGCCTGTATCCGTCAGAGTTGCTTCCAAAATTCTTCCAATCCTTCGCGAACTTTCTGCACGTCTGCAGGCGTACCGAGCAGTTCAAATTTATACATAAATGGAACACCAGTTTTTTGAGCAATAATATCACCTGCGATAGCGTATGCCGTCCCAAAGTTGGTATTTCCGCTGGCAATAACTCCTCGAATTAAAGAACGATTATGCTCATCATTCAAAAAGCGAATCACTTGCTTAGGCACAGCTCCCCGTATATTTCCTCCGCCATATGTGGGCACGATCAGCACGTATGGTTCGGTGACGATGATCGGTTCATCGTGCGCTGTGAGAGGAATACGCTGAGCTGGAAAACCAAGTTTTTCCGCAAATCGGCGTGTATTCCCTGTTGCAGAAGAGAAGTACACGATATTGACCACTATAGAATCCTTCTTGTGCGTACGTATTCGATATCCAGCACATACGTGTGAGATAAGTGCGTATTCACCTCTGCCTCAGGGGAAGCTCACCCGCACTAAACTTTCCACGCCCTGTAAGTAAATATAACCTCTTAGGCAACGCTCACACTCTGCTGAGCAGAAGCAACTGCTAACGCTTTAATTTTATCTGGTCGAAAACCACTCCAGTGATCGCCATCTGCAAATACTACTGGCGCTTGCTGGTAGCCCAGAGCCTTCACCGTATTGAGAGCGTCCTCATCCAATGTGAGATCAATTTCGGCATACTCCAACCCCTGCTTCGCAAGCGCACGTTTGGTTGCACGGCACTGCACGCACTGCGGCTTTGTGTAGACCGTAATGCTCATCGCGATCCCCTCTTTCTATATATAATTCAGTCGCAACTTCTTCAGCGAATTACATCAAAGTAATTTACCGAAGAATCTATTCAATTGCCATTTAGACGGTACAGGAATAAACACTACACCTAGTGCCCGTTTATCCATACCACCACAAGATGGTGTGGCGCAGCGCGCTGCATCACATAATCACATTCCTCCTGTGGAAGAATACTTTTCTTCGGTGGATAGATGGCAAACAACAACCATAGGAGAACTTTCACAACCCACATCTTTTCCACCATGCGAAGCTTTCACCCTTCTATGAAAACTCAGCACGCTGCGCTATTTATATAGTGAAACAGCCCTTAGGTAAATTCTCAGAAAAATTTTTAGTAGTTTATCCACTTATCCACAACACATGGAAGAATAACTCTTCACTTTTCCACAGTTTCCTTTAAAAATATCCACATATGTGGATTGAACTGCGGTAATGTCGAAAAAATTACTCAAAATTACGCACAGTTTTTCGGCGTGTTTGCTTTCAGCGTGTCGTTTAATTTCTGCGAAAGATGCCGATTAGCGAAATACTTACGTCTTTTTTCTTTTAAGTAAACGATTGAGTAAACGAGAAGCTGAGCAAACACTCAGACCAAACACTCAGACAGATAATCTAAAGCACCCGCAATGCCTCACGATAATACGCCGAATATCTGGCAAAACGCGCCAACAATGCACAATGCGCTAATGTATGAACATGACGAAAAGCACGGACGGACTCAATGAACACATATCAGCAACGTCAGCTCCGATCGGTAAACCGGCCGCTGGATACGAATATGTGATAGCTACTGACGGAGCATGCTCAGGAAACCCTGGCCCTGGCGGCTGGGCATGGGTTGAGCAGATAAGCGGCGCATACCAGGCTGGCGGCGAAGCTGCCACTACAAATAACCGCATGGAGTTAATTGCGCTTGTGCGCGCTCTTGAATATGTGCCCACGCAAGCCGATTTACTTATCCGTGCCGATTCCTCATACGTCATCAATTCACTCACAAAATGGGCTAAAGGCTGGCGAGCACGAGGCTGGCGCAAAGCAGACGGAAAGCCCGTGCTTAATAAGGAACTAATCGAAGCGCTGCTTAATCTCTACGAAGCACGGACTGGACGCACTGAGATCGAATGGGTAAAAGGGCATGCTGGCGATGCCGCCAACGAATTTGTGGATCGTTTAGCTGTGCAGCAATCCCATATGCACAGCAGGAAGTAAACATTTCCCGCGCTTTACACAATTGTGGGAACATAATTCCATATATACAACAGAAACTAAGCTGCACATAAGGGAGAAGCGGCGAATCGATTGAAAAATAAGCAAGAAGTAAGAATACAGAACGTATAGGTTTGAATCTGAGTTATTTTAGAAACGATATAGGCAAGCAGCCGATAGACCGACAGAGAAAGAAAGAAGTATGCTTCGTAAAAAAATACGCGCTGGAACAGGAATCTTTATGGGGCTTGCCCTTGCTGCCAGCATGAGCGCGTGCGAGAGTACCAGCAAACCCACAAAAAACGATATTGCTCAAGCCTTTATCCGTTCAGCCGATTTCGCAGATATGAATTCCCTCGGTATTTCTGACGCCAAGTTGAAAGAAGCAGCAAAATGCACAGCAGACGAAATATACGAAAAATTTTCTGACGATTCACTCAAGCATATCGCTGATGGTCAGTTTAATTCGGAGCTTTCCGAAGACGAATACTCTACCTTAAGTAACGCTGCCGCACGCTGCGGATTAGACCAGTTGAGCAGTTCTGATAATAGCTAGAGCCGTGCGAGCTGAACGAGCTGCAACGTCAGCCAGCTCGGCATGGAATGCCACGGATTGATCTTCAGCACGCGAGCATAAATCTGAAATTCCACGCACAGAGAGAAACGGAATACCCCACTGGTGAGCCACGTGCGCAGCTGCATAAGATTCCATATCTGCACTGACAGCCAAAGGAAACGCTTCGCGCATATCACCCACGTTGGCATCAGTGACGAATGTATCCGATGAAAGCATTTCCCCCGTGCGGATATCAATACTGCCAACCGAAGGGGAGCTTGGCTCGATCATATCGGTCGTATCGGTCGTATCTAATTCCAATGCAACTACCGCTCCCGCAGCAAGCAATGCTTCTGACGCAGTGAAGTACTCAGGCTGCCCAGGCACCTGCCCACGCACGTAACCAAATGCTGTACCGTCTGCACCGCCGTCACGATAACGAACCCCAAGTACTACTTCTTTCACTCGTGCATCAGAGCTTAATCCGCCTGCTGAGCCAATAGAAAAAAGTGCGTTCGGTTCATAATGTGCCAGTAGCCAGCCGAGGCAGCTAGCTGTTGCCGTAAAACCAATACCTGTGACGGCGAGTATAAAAATAGGAGCTGAAGAATCAGAAGAAACGTCTGCGGATTCTATTGGATAAACTTCCGTGATCGCGCCGATAGGGCTTGAAATCGTATGAAAAATATATGAGCCAGTTTCCTCAAGAATGCTCCTCATAGGAGCCATCTCTTCAGGCATTGCGCTGATGATACAAGCAGATACCTCGATTGGCTCGGCGTGCGCGCGTGAAGGCATAGCTTCATGCGCCTCGCTGCAAATATCACTGCTAGTCTCGTTGGATAGCTCTGCATGGGGGAAAGCGGTCATAATATCCACCTACTATCAGTGAGATACAACGTTATCCACAAGCCGAGTATTTTCAGCAACCCACGGGAAAACAAATTCAAAAAGAACAGCCACGATAATAAAAAGGATAATAAGAACTTCTATAAACCGCAGCCATGCTGGCCCTGGCAAATGCCGCCAGATTGCTTCAAACATTATTTCTCCTCTGCTTTGCGAGATTTCTTCATCTCATTAACTGCATCATTGATTGAATCTCGAATTGTTGTGCCAGTTGATTCTATTTCGAGATTTGGAGATTCTGTATCAACCAATTCTCGTGGAGTTCCCGAAGTTCTCGGCATCCAGTAATCAAAAGTCGCGTGCACAATCCATCTCGTATTGCTCACCAGAGGTGGATGGCACGTAGTAATCGTTAGATATCTTCCAGAAGGAGATACCTGAGCAGTGTTTGGATTTGGAGAAGCTTTTGCTGCATAAGGATCTGCGCTCACAACGTAAACGTCAGTTGGAGAAACAATTTCAGAATCCGTAAATCGATACACGTACCACGCATCTTTAGTCTCAACAATAATCGCATCGCCAACACGTAACGTATCGATATGCAAAATACGAGAACCATAAGAATCTCGATGGATCGCAGTTGAAAAGTTTCCCATCTCGCCTGGCATCGCCGTATCCGTGTAATGCCCGTAGCCGCCTTGATTAAGCACGCTCAACGATTCTCCTTCGCGAAGCTGCGTTGCGGCCTGCCCACCTAATGCGGGAATGTGCATAAGACCAATCAGACCTCCCTGATCAAGATCTGCATTTACTTTCGGTGGATCCCCCTCAGCTGGCTCTCCGATAACGTCTGCGCTGACTTCTCCAAACTCTTTCTGCGTAGCAGCCACAAGACGATCCTGCTCACCAGACATCTGCGCGTTGGTCCACCACACCTGCCAGAGCACAAAAAGCCCGAGCACAGACCCAGCACAAATCATAAGTTCACCGATCACGCCGATAATTCGCAACCACAAGCTCACTGGCTTACGCTTCGCTGGCTCTGATGAGGCGTCATATTCATCGGAGACGCCATATTGGGGAGCCGTAAAGAAATTTTCAAACTCGTTTGCATGCTCACTCATATAGACCTCCGGCTGACGTATTTAATATTTACAATATCCTACACTGTGCTTTTGGCAGCTTCGATTTTTCTTTACCGATTTTTCTTTACCTAGTCTTCCAGATACTCTTACATATAGCCAGACATACGAGACACTCTAAAGAATTTTGAAGGATTCACAATGCCAGAATCAAAGAAGCGCAAGAAGGTTATTGAACGTGAGCGTGCTCAAGCTCAAACAACCGCTAAACGAACAGTGAAACCTGAAAATTTACGCTCTCCAAAATGGTGGGCACCGCTGATGGTTACCTTAATGCTGCTTGGGCTTGTTGTCATCGTTACTGCTTATGTGACAGCTCAAAGCGGTTTTCAGCTGCCTATTCCAGGAGCGGGAAACTGGAATCTGCTTGTTGGCATGGTACTAATGATCACAGGGTTTTTAATGACGATGGGCTGGAAGTAGCGCACAGCAGCGCTTCCTTTTTTACTCACTCTAAGCTATTAGCTAGAGCAGTTTAGCTAGTAGCTTAGTTGTAGGAGTGACGGCGAGTTTTTCTTTTCCATAGCTGTTTCCATATCCAAGCGAGAGCATAGCCTCCGATGAATCCAGCTACGTGGGACTGCCAAGAAATACCTGAGTTTATAAGACTGTATACCAGGTTGATTCCAGCTAAAACAAGAATACTCTTGAAGTTATCCGTGCCGATACCGCTGAAAGCAAGCCATGCTCCTAGAAGACCAAAGACAGCGCCCGATGCTCCTACAACTCCCACATGCCATGTGCTTGTGAGCATTGCCCAGCCATACACACCAAGATTTCCCATAAAAGCACTGAAAAAATAGAGCAGAATAAAACGCCATTTTCCTATATAACGTTCCAGCTCAATCCCAAGCACGTAGAGATTGATCATATTAAATGCAAAATGCCAAAATCCTGCGTGTAAAAATGCAGAGGTGATAAACCGCCACGGCTCGATCAGCGCCAACGGCGGATAGAAAAGCAAAGCATTTTGCACAGCGGGGATCACTGTTCCAACAATCAGCATCACCACACAGATGAAAATGATGGAATCAGTAATCCCCGAGTTTTTGGCATTCTCAAAAAGTCGAGATGAACGGCGCATGCGCTCTCACTCTTCAACACTAATTGAGTGAATAACGATATCTTCCTTCGGACGATCTTGGAATCCTGTAGGCACGGCAGCGATAGCATCGACAACTGCTTGCGATTGCGGATCGATGACTCGCCCGAAGATCGTATGCTTACCTTGCAGCCACGTGGTTGGAGCCACAGTGATAAAGAATTGTGAACCATTCGTGCCGCGCCCCATACGAGTGCCTGCATTAGCCATCGCAAGCATATAAGGTTCGTTGAAATTCACGTCACCTGAAATCTCATCATCAAAATTATATCCAGGCCCTCCAGTACCTGTACCGAGAGGATCGCCGCCTTGAATCATAAAACCGCTGATCACACGATGGAAAATCACGCCGTTATAAAGCGGCTCGGTAGTTTTTTCACGAGTAGCAGGGTTGAGCCATTCACGCTTCCCTGTTGCAAGCTCCGTAAAGTTTGCAACTGTTTCGGGAGCATATTCTGGATATAGAGTGACGGCGATATCGCCTAATGATGTATGCAATGTAGCTTTCATAATCGCTATTGTATGGGATTACCTACGCTATTGGCACAATTTACGGCTATGATAGGTGAAAAATTCTTCAGCTCGTGGGAAAATAGAGAGACAGATAGCGACGACGCGGCGCAACGTGCGCAGCATTCCGCTAGATCACTAGCGGAAGTCGTCCAAAATGGAGGTGAACTATGGCTTTCTGTAAGAAACGAAAGTTGAAGAAGCAAGCAGCCAATGCTATCGACAACGCACTTGGCACCGCCAACGATGCATTCTCATCGCTTGCTCAGAAAGCATCAGAAACTGCAAATGACGCTCGCGCTTGGGTGGCTCCTATGCTTGAGGAGGCGGCAGAAAAAATAGCTCCACTCGCACAGGATGCAAAAAATCGAGTGTCGGAAGCTGCTCACACAGCAGCTGATAAAGCGCGTCCTGTCTTAGAAGATGCTGCTGCAAAAGTTCGTGAAGATTACATTCCTCGCGCTAAAGAAACAGCTCAGGAAGCACTTGCAGAAGTCAAAGATAAAACGGAAACCGTGCGGGCACAAGCACTGGCTGTGGCTGAAGAAGCTCGTGCTGCTGCGCAAGATTCAAAGGCAGAAGTTGTGAAACTATCGAAGAGAGCTCAGAAAAAAGCCGCTAAGCGTGCGGCTAAAATTGAAAAATTGGCAAACAAAGAGCTAGCCAAAGCTAAAAAGGAACTAGCTAAAGCAACTCCAAAGCAGCGCACTTCAAAGAAAGGGTTCGTCACGGTTGCAGTGCTCGGCACTGTGAGTGCGGTTGGTTACTATCTATGGAAGCGTTCGCAGCCAGTGGAAGATCCTTGGGCTGAAGCATATTGGGAGGATATTTCTGCCTCGGCTGATGGCGAAGAAAGCGCCCAAGAAGCACAAAGCGCTGAATCTGCAGATGAAGCAGCATCTACTGCTGAAGAATCTGCAAAATAAACGCCGAGATTAGAAGCTTAGTGGCTTTAATTATGCACAATGCTGAGACCGGTGATGGCAAGAAACCCCCTCTTGCCATCACCGGTCTCAGCACACATGCCGTACAGGAACGGATTAAACGAGGCGAAGTTAATACTTCCCCTGAATACACAGGGAAAACTGCCGCCGATATTTTTCGCACTAATATCTTCACTCGTATCAACGCACTTCTCGGCGTGCTTTTCATTCTGGTGCTCACCACAGGCTCTTGGATTAACTGCGCCTTTGGCTTATTGATTATCGTCAATTCCAGCATTGGAATTATTCAAGAATTGCGTGCTAAGCGCACACTAGACTCCCTTTCCGTTTTGAGCGCTGAGCCAGCAAATGTGCTACGCGACGGGCGGATAGTCCAGCTTTCGCAAGAAGAGCTGGTTTTGGGAGACATCATCGCTGTGAAATCTGGCCAGCAAATCGCCCTCGATGGGAAAGTGTGCATCTCAAACTCACTGAGCGTAAACGAATCGCTCCTCACTGGAGAATCGGATCCCGTCACCAAAGAGATCGGATCGCGTCTCCTCTCTGGCTCATTCGTCTCCTCAGGATCGGGATACTATACCGTGACGGCTGTGGGGGCAGATTCTTATGCCGCTAAACTCACAAGCCAAGCCCGCACCTACACGTTTTCCAAATCTCCTTTGCAAAAAAGTATCGATAAAATCCTGCAAATCATCACGTTTATCCTTATACCTGTGGCTGGCGCAACCATTTTCTCGCAAATAACATCAGGATCAACGTCGTATAATCAAACAGTTTTAGCAATTACTGGCGCACTCGTCCCTATGATTCCTGAAGGGCTTGTGCTCATTACCTCAACAGCATTTGCTCTCGGCGTGATTCGCCTCGGAAAGCGCAAATGCCTCGTACAAGAACTTCCAGCAATTGAAGGTCTCGCACGAGTAGACGTTGTATGCGCAGATAAAACAGGAACGCTCACAGAAGGAACCTTGCACTATAGCGGCATCGAAACGCTAAGTACTATCTCAAACAGTGAATGCGAACTGATACTCTCCCATATCGTCCACTGCGATGACGATCCTAACGCCACAGCAGCCGCAATAAAATCAGCATTGCCACAACCAAGCAGCTTATGGGAAGTATCTTCCTCAATCCCCTTCAGCTCTGCAAGGAAATGGGCGGCAACAGTCTTTACCGATCATGGCACTTGGATTATGGGCGCACCAGACGTGCTCTCATCTGCAGATTCTCCTGCTGGAATGCACGCTGCTAAACTATCGTCACGCGGTATGAGAGTGCTTATGCTTGCCCATGCGAAGCACCCATTATCAGATAGCGCTACACCTGATGAACTGCCAAAACTCCTAGAGCCAAGTGCCCTGATTTTTATTGATCAAAAAATTCGTGACGATGCACAAGCAACTCTCGAATACTTCGCAAACCAAGACGTATCGCTCAAAGTCATCTCTGGCGATAATCCAGCCTCTGTTGCTGCCGTCACCAAAAAACTCGGTATCACTGATGATGAACCTGTCGATGCACGAAATCTACCAGACCCGACACGTGCAGAATTTGGCGAGATAATCGAATCTCACTGCGTCTTCGGGCGAGTGCATCCTGAGCAAAAACAGCGGATGGTCACAGCGCTGCGATCGCGCGGGCATACAGTTGCCATGACGGGCGATGGCGTAAATGACGTGCTGGCTTTGAAAAAAGCCGATATTGGAGTCGCAATGGGATCAGGCTCCTCTGCTGCTCGCGCAGCAGCAAAAATCGTATTACTCGATAATCGTTTTGCCACCTTGCCGCACGTTGTAGCAGAAGGTAGGCGAGTGATTGGCAATATCGAACGAGTTGCAAGCCTCTTTCTGACGAAAACAACCTACTCAGCGCTATGTGCCATACTCGTCATCGCAACGAATGTGCCTTTTCCTTTCCAGCCTATTCACGTGACGATCACAGGTTGGTTCACTATCGGTCTTCCAGCGTTTATTCTCTCACTTCCACCAAATAATGCACGGGCTAAGCCTGGTTTTACGCGCAGAGTTTTGGGATTCGCTCTTCCCTCTGGAGTGGTTGTTGCGCTCAGCTCATTCCTCACGTATATGATGGTTTCCGATTGGCACGTGCCACATGAGCACACTCAAGAATCTACAGCAGCACTTCTTGCCCTTATTATTCCTTCTGTCTGGGTGCTGGCATGTGCAGCACGCCCGTGGAACTCATGGAAAATAGCGCTCTTTCTCACGCCTATTATCGGCTACTGGCTAATTTTCACGCTCCCGATCACGCAGCACTTTTTTATCCTCGATTCCTCAGATAAGGCAATGATGCTCACAGCACTGCTCATCGGCACACTCGGTGCGTGCCTTGTTGAACTGATATGGCACGCTATCGGCAAACGTCTCAGCGCGCATATTCGCTCATAATTTTCGTATTCCTGCTCTGTTTCGCATCTTTTTCTCTCTGCCTCAGATCGAACTGCGCAAAATGCACCGCATACAGATACGCTTTATAACTCTCAGGAAATATTCAGCTTTGGCTAGTGCTAATCACAGGTTCGCCCAGCATAATAAATATATCAACATAAAAGAAGTTCTCCCCTTGCTTCTGTGTTGATGTTCAGTGGTTCTTCACTGTAGATATGAGTGCAAAAGTGAATATGTAGGTGAGATGAGTGGACGTAGTGCCTCCACGGTAATCCTCACCTCTCCCCGAGGAGTGGGCGGCCAAGTGCGTGGATGGTCGCTCACTCCTTCTTTAGCTGTCGAGCTTTAAGAAAAATGGTCCGCGAGCAGCAAGCTCAGCCCGATATTCTGCTTCCCACTGCCCCCAAGGCTCTTTTGAAAGATAGTCATTCGTGAATCGAAGATCCCCCGTAAGCTCAGTTGTACAAAATTCTGGTATTTTAAGATCAACGACTGGGCCTATACGCTCACACTCTGCCACAATCAATCCCTGATTTTGCCCCTCAAAAACGTCAAACTCCCATCCATCTTCTCCATACCACAATGAATATCGAGTTTTGAGCACAAGCCTCTCGGAACGGTAAATAATCTGCATAGCAACATCAGGATCGAGTTCTGTTTCAAGCTCGTAGCGTTCACCACTTACAGGAGGGCTTTTGACAGCAATAAGCGCACGCACGCTAGGCTCCCCTGGTTCTGCAAGACTATCGTCATTCGATGGCTGAATCTTGCTAAGAAGCTCCTGAAGCACTTTGCGCTCGTATGCCCCCATATAATCCGTTGCTTCCACAAAGCGCGGCATCTGCACGTGCACACCGTCGAATACGAGGCGAATCCTCACAGCATATCCTGCCTCAGCAAAAACATATGCCTGCACAATAACCGTGGGAGATCCGTGCTTTATTACTTCATCCGGAAGATCGCGTACAAAAAATTTCCGCTCAAATTCAAATGGAAATTCTGGCTCTTCATGCTCATTCAGGCTGCTCATACGAAAATTCTACCAGCGCCTTTTACTCTTTATTTTGAGAACTTCTCTTCCTTCACCGTAAGCTAGCTGTAGAAACGTATTGATTGAATAGCAACCCTCGGTTTTCAACTGCGATACACTAGACCAACAGAAATGAGATCACCTATGAAGAAGCTGATTGCACGGGCATTTCGTAAATTTTACCCATTGGAGATGATCACTCCGCCGCTTCCTCGTAAAGCGATTGTGATTGGTGCTCCTCATACCTCGATGATGGATGCCGTGCTTATGCTCATGGCTTTTTGGTATGCCGAGCGCCCAATGAAATTCATGGTGAAAAATCAAGCGGCAGATCTTCCCATTATCGGATCGCTAATTCGCCGTCTCGGAGGAGTCTCTATTGAACGCTCAAAGCATCATGGCGTGGTGGAACAAGTGATCGCAAAAGCCAATGCAGCAGATGATTTTTTACTTGTGATCGCACCAAAAGGCACGCGTGCACAGCGGAAATACTGGAAATCTGGCTTTTATCATATCGCTAAAGGAGCAAATATACCGGTGGTCTACGGATTTATCGATACCTCCACCAAACAGTACGGATGGGAAGATCAAGCGCACACACTCACTGGAAATATGCGTACAGACATGGACGATATCCGCGCTTTTTATGCAGGAAAACTCGGAATCCACCCAGAGCTCACGAGCGAGCCTCGCTTACAGGGCGAGGAGGAATAACCCGTGATTCACTACGGGAAATTCGATAGTTTTGAGGAGCTTCGAGCTGCAGCTGAAAAAGAACTACGCTGCCATATTGGCAGAATCAAAAAACGCAGTGCCGCCTCGAAACGCTACCGAATTGAACATTGTTTACGCGTCGCCACAATCGGGCGCACTGTGGCACTCGCTTCTGGGCTTGATCCCGAGCTTCTGGAAATCGCTTGCCTGCTTCATGATATTGGCAAATGGGACGCTCAAAAACCTGTGGATCACGGACGATCGGGCGCACTCTATGCTTATGCTTTCCTCATTAAAGCAGGAATTAAGAAATCTGAGGCGCGGGAGATAGCACAGGGAATTGCTATGCACACAGACGGGTTGTGTAATCCGCGCGCTGATAAACAAGGAACGAAGAAAAACGCTGAAGGGAAAGCGTATTTCATCTTCGATTCTGAGCCGAGCATTTTGGCACGATCCGTAGGCGACTGCGACAATATCGATCGCTTTTCTGCCTACCGAATTGCCGATACTCTCGAACATTTCACTTTTATGGAGCTATCCAACGTGAAGCAGATAGCCTGGATTAAACGATATCTCGCATCTTTGAAAGACTATCGACGGTACGTATGCGCAACTGACGAAGCACAGCGGCAGTGGATCGCTAACCTCGCTTTTCAAGAACAGTTTTTCCAGCATTTACTCAACGACGTACAGCGTGCAGATATAAAAGATGTAAAAGATTAAACTAGCGAAAAACTGCCAGTCAGGCGTACACAGATACCTATAGTCCACCGCCGAAATTAGCGAATCTAGCACGGTTTCCTTGAAACATCAGCTCGATCGAACCAACCGGCCCTGAGCGGTTTTTACCGATAATGATTTCTGACGGCGGAGCCTCGCTAGAATCTATGCCGTCGTCTTTACGGTGAATAAGCAAGATGACGTCTGCATCCTGCTCCAACGATCCAGATTCACGCAAATCTGCAACCTGCGGGCGCTTATCTGCGCGCGCTTCTGGGTTACGATTCAGCTGAGCAATAGCAATAATTGGAATGCCCAGCTCTTTTGCGAGCAACTTAATAGAGCGCGAAAAATCCGAGACTTCCTGCTGCCTAGATTCGACGCTGCGCCCGCCTGAGGTGAGCAGCTGCAAATAATCAATCACGATCATTTGAATCTTATTTTGCTGGCAAAGCCGGCGAGCCTTGGCACGAATTTCCGTCATCGTCAGGTTTGGTGAATCGTCAACAAAAAGAGGAGCATCACCGATACGCCCAGCAGTTTTAGCAATGCTCTGATAATCGTCGTGCCGCATCCCGCCTTTAGTGAGATTTCCTAGGAAAACTGTGGATTCTGCAGCAAGAATACGCATCGCGAGTTCGTTGCGATTCATTTCGAGCGAGAAGAATGCCACTGGAATTTTTTCTTTAATCGCTATATTGCGGCAAAAATCCATAGCAAGAGTAGATTTACCCATACCTGGGCGCGCAGCGACGATAATCATCTGCCCCGCCCTGAAGCCGCCGAGTTTTTCGTCTAGTTCAGCAAAACCTGTAGGTAAACCAGCCAAGCCATCTTCACGTGAGTTGTTTTTCGTGATTTGATCAAGCACTTCGCCGAGAAATTCGTTGATCTGCAGATAATCATGCTTAATATGTGATTCTGCGACTGCAAACATTTCTTCTTGAGCCACTTCAACGATACTATCGACGTCACCGCCATCAGTGCTATAACCAAGCTGTACAATTTTCGTTCCAGCGGCAACGAGTGCGCGGAGTTTAGCTTGGTCGCGCACAATTTTTGCATAATATTCAGCATTGGCAGCAGTAGGAACAGAAGCAACCAGCGTATGCAGATACTCTTTGCCACCGATTTGTTCCAGCTGCCCTCCGCGCTCCAATTCTGAAGCAATCGTCACCGCATCTGCTGGATTTCCGTGCGTAAAAAAATCAATAATCGTGCGGAAAATAATGGCATGCTGAGGACGATAGAAATCTTGCTCATGCAAAACTTCAACCACATCTGCAATGGCATCTTTGCTGATGAGCATACTGCCAAGCACCGAAATTTCCGCGTCGATATTTTGAGGCGGAATACGGTCGAACGTGGGTTGTATCGCGGTTTGAGCCATGTGTAAATCCTCATAACATCGAACTAAAGTGGCGTACTTTTCTGGAAGTGACGCCTTTCCAGTATGCCTCACTGAGAGCAGGTATGCGAAATATCGTATCGTCACATAATGCAGCTCCTGTGGATTCTTTAAGAAATTTAGTGGAAAAACTCCGAAAGCTAAGTGGATAACATGAGGATAAAGAAGCATTTTATCCACAGATTTATATTCATACATCCACAACTGTGGATTAAATAAAAGAAGTGGCTTTAATTCAACCACAATTTATCCACAGATGTGGATTTAGTGGAAAATATACAGAGGGCGCAACACACCTAAAAAATTACACTTCTTCAAGGTGTGCGAAATAACTTTAAGAAATGCCGACAAACCTGACGCATTCTGATCACACAGGCGCTGAACATTATCTAAGGCTGCGTACACCCGTACTATCGAGAGTCAAAATAGAATTCAGCCAGCTGCGTGCGAGGTTCTCTATCGTCAATATCATCAATAAAGGTGACGGTGCGTTGCAGCTGAGTGAGTAAAAATTTGAACGCGCTACAGCGATACACTTGATGGCGCCGCTTAGAATCAACGATTCCAACAAGTTATCGAGCAGGGCATATGCAGACGATAAATACATTTATACAGAAGGCGTGCATCAGGATCGGATGAGAGCAGCTTATCCAGCGCTAACTTTTCTGAAGAAAGCAGAACTAACCTATAAGAACTAACCTATGATGAAAGATACGCCGCAGCGAAGCGCAGAAGATCCTCACGCTTAACATTTACCCTACTCATCTTAACCTGATCCTCAACTAAGCCGTCATAAACTTCGTAGCGATACTCCTGAACGACGTTTGCACGCACCTGATCGAAAGATGCCTGCGTATCACCATCAATCACCCAATCACGGCTTTCATAGAATTCCTGCAATTGCGATTCAGTAGGCACAAGTTTCGGTGAACATTCCTTGGCGATATATGCGTCTTTGAGGTTGCGCATCTCAGCATCAACAAACGTACCAATCGAATAATTCTGATTTCCATAAATGACGCCACCGGAAGAGACATTCTCATCACGCTGCAGGTTTTCAGCTCCCATACATTCTATGAGCGAATCCCATGAGGGTGAATCAATGAGCGAACAACTCGATGCGAGTGCATATACTGCATAGCGCTGCTCAAGCCATTCTATTGCCAGCTCAACAGCCCGAGCACTTGGAGATTCTTGAGACGTCGATATCCAGTAATCACTTCCGATAGATGATCCAAACTCGGCAGTTTCTGAGATTACCTCATTTCTCACGGTATCTAATGCATACGCAAACTCGGCTTCAGAAACATGGTAATCATCAATGTCGAGATACCATTCGCCCTTAGTTCCTCCAAAGCGATTCACCAGCAGCCACGTGAGCACAATAGCTACAACCAGTGCCGGCACTCCAACTAAAGCGAGGAATTTCCATACGCTTCTCATTCGAGCCTGCCGCTGCCGTAATCTCTTCGACTCTTTACTCATTGGCGGTGCACACATCCTTGCTATAGACCATCGAAAGACGATGACGCCTGATTGTAGGAACCATCTGGTGTCTCTTTAGAGAAGGGTGCGGAAGCTAGTGAGCTTCCGCACCCTCCCCATCTAATTTATTTCTCGCTCTACGAGTTATGGCGAGCCACGCGCAGTTTTCTTCCTCGCACCATAATGGCTCCTGCAATCATGAACATCAAACCAAGTCCACTCACGAGCGCAAGATCAGAAGTTCCCGTCTTGGCAATTGTTCCACTAGACGCCGCATCAGACGTGACGGGATCCTTCGCCTTCCTCTGATCCTGATCGTTACCCTCAGGATTAAGCTCGCTTCCAGGAGTTACCTCTCCCGACCCCGAGTCTGGATTCGGATTCGGCTTTACCTCAGGATCGGGATCTGATCCTGGATTCGGCTTGGCATCAGGAACATTCGTCACCTTCAACGTGTACGTGACGGTACCAATGCTGTTATCCGGATACGTCACTGTCACCGTGATCTCGTAGTCGGCATCAACATCAACCTCCGGTAAAGTACCTGAAATCTCACCAGTCGTTTTATTCATGCTGAGACCATCCGGCAGACCCTCCGCCGTCAGTACGGTACCTTCCGGAAGAGTTTGCCCCTCAGACAATACCACTCCGGCAAATGAAACCTCGGTCTTTTCCGGTTTCGTCAGATCTGTGGCAGCCGGAAGACCAAGAACGATCTTCTCAGCATCGGTTTGATCAGGTTGCGGTTCCTCACACTGTAAGGATTCCCATGTGGGCGCTGTCCACTTCCACTTCGTAGTAGCATCTTCAGAGAAAGCGTATCCCTCAAGAGCCTTGGCTTCCACCACCACAGTCTCGCCATATCCGTACTTGATCACGCCCGGATCTACTCGAACTCCATTGAGGTAGAACTCCACGCCTTCCGTTGCGGTGATCTTCACGAACGGCTTTACTGTGCAGGAAGCGGGATCTTCTGCATCTGCTGTCACATTCGACGTTGGAACTTCAGTGATATTCACAAGCACCGGTTTTATCTCACCAACAGTGAAAGTCACCTCGGCGTCATTCGCTGATCCATTGCGGTAGGTGACCGTAACCGGGAAGGTTAGCGTTGAGTTTGCCTGCTGCGAAGTAGGAACAAAGGAAACTACCCCCGCTGCAGAATCGATATAGACCTCACCCGGTTGAAGATTATCGGCAGAGTCTGCCAACGTCACGCCTTCTGGAAGATCGCCGAACGCAAAGGTTGTACCTTGCGGAACGTCAATCTCTTCGCCGTCAGCGTTCTTCACAACCGGTGTAGCAGTTGCTAACTGCTGGGGTTTAGCAGATGCCGCAGCGTATTCAGCTTGTGCTTTAACCGGCAATTCCTTATCCAGATAAGTAATCACTGGCGAAATCCACAGCGAAGGCTTCGTTGGCTTTCCAACGCTATGCACAACAACTCGCAAGAAGTCACCCTTTTCGAGATAGATCGGATTATCTTCGAGGTAATTCTTCCAGTCTTGCGCAACGGTGTTCGAATCCTTTAGCTCAACTTTCTGCAGCAATTCACCGTTCTTGTATAGCGATAGCTCAACAGTTCCACCACTATTTGAGCTCTGGCGCAGCTGCGGCTCGTTTTCCTTAACTTGGAAAGAAACCCATCCAGTCTTCGGAGCACGGAACGCCATAGCTGTGGAATCTTGTGCGTTATCCGGCGAATCGGAGAGCAAACCGTGTAGGTTACTGCGCTTACCTACCGGCGGCAGATTCTGCGATCCTGTTACGCCTGGGCCGTAGTAGGTATCAACCTGCCAGTTCGGCCATTGCGAATCGTACTTGTCGATATTCGTCCACTCTGCATCCGAATTTTCCTGATGCTGACCGAACCAGATGTTACCCTGCTGTGCGTTCACGTAGTTCTCGACCCATGAGTACTCATTTGTGATCTCCAGTGGAATCTCAATGTACTTTCCAGAATCGTCGGTAGCTCGCACCTTCATACCCGCAGTGAGATACTTACTACCATCAACCGCGTTGCCGCTCGCATCAACCACGCTTAACGTTAGTTTCGGAGTAAATGCGACGTTTTCCAGCACCTCAGAAACCGTTGTTGGGTTCTTTTCCGTCTGTGGCACATGAATCGTCTGCACTCCATCACTATCTCGTGTTACAAGGTAGATAGTGGAGCTGAGTTCTCCAACCTTAGCGTGCTGAACTGCGCCAATATCGGTTGCACCTACCAGTGGATCACCGAAGAAGTCGGCCTCTGGAGTAAATCCGTTCTCGTCCGTGATCGTCTTTCCGGTGTCGGTTGCCGGCGAATTGTCTGCCAAACGGTATCCGGCAAACACGTCGCTTTGCGAAGCTGGAGCTTCGTTGGCGTTATTAGTTACCAGAGTGTCGTTAGCCGATACGACGTCGGACGGCAAACGGTAGGTGAGGAAATCAGCGCGCGCTTCCGACGGAGCCAGCTGCATCTGTTCACCTGCAAACACCTGCGTTCCAGCAGTAACCTTTATTGCGCTGCTATCGGAAGCCGGGGTATTGGCGTAGTTGTAGTACAAATTGTTCCGGTACGTCTTAGTAAATCCGCCACCATCGGAACGGTTCCAGTCTTCGTTACGCGGAGTATCTCCCGTGTAGTAGAAGATGTTATTTTCAATCGTGGCTCTGCCGTTCGGAGTGTGAATCGTCTTCAAAATAGGCACATCTTTAGCAACATAGAATGTGTTGTTGTAGATATGGCCGTTCGGGTTACGATCTACCGGATCAAGCAAGCCGCCAATATCGTTTTGCGAGATGTTGTAGCGGAATGTTGAGTTGATCGCCTGAACTCCACAAATCATGTACGTACCGCCGGTGTTGCCAGCAGAGTAGTTGTATTGATAGAGGGTTCCGTCACTCCAATCCGAATCCCACGGCATAGCATCGCCGTTACCGTGAGCTCCGTTAAGAGTGTTGAATGCTTCGTTGTATTGGAATACCGCGTCTTTCGTCTTCCACGGCCAGATTCCTGCGGCAACTCGACCAAAAGTACCCGGATAATCTTCAGTATTGATGTACTTCGAAGCATCAACCGAGACGTTATATTCCACGAGCGGACGCAGTGCATAGAAAACAGTGATAGCATCACCACCAGCACGCTTCACGTAGTTTCCACGAACTACCACGTTCGTCTGACCATACCTAGCAACTGTCTCGTCCGACAACTGCGCAGTGTGAAATTCCCCTGTGTATCCGGTATAGCCCACGCCGATACCCCAGCGCGAGACGTCCTCGACTCTGTTATCGATAACCTGAACATCATCAAACCGTGCAATTCCAGTGACACTCTCGTCCTTCGGCTTATGTGCAATCACGTAGATACCTCCGTTGGCCATGTGCTTGTTGTAGACGTTGCCGTCCACATCATGCACATAGAGCTTCTTGAGGACCACGTGATTAACAGTTCCGATATTCTCAGCAATCACCGCAACACCAGTACGATCCATTGCATTCTGGTTCTTGAGGATCGGCTCCTGATCATCTTGCCGCTTATTCGTAATCTCAAGCTCGGAGACTTCGATATACTCGACATCCTTGAGCAGTATAGAGGTAGATACATTACCCTTCTGCTTGTGGCTCGGATTATCTAGCTTCGTGTTGTAGTCCTCGTACCACACACCCTCGCCATTCGTATTAATAATTGGCAACGGGTCACTGGCTTCACCGTAAGCGCTAATGATAATTGGCGCGTCTGCGCTTCCAGAGCCTTTGAGATGCATGTACTGATCGTTAAACACATCTCCACGCTTCAGATACACTGCGTCACCCGGCAGCAGATCAAGCTTATTGACTGGAGCGAGAGTCTGGAAAGGGCGCTCCGGGCTGAGACCATCATTGGAATCACTACCGTCGGCAGCTACATACCAAGTACGACCGCCAGTCGGCGTCACTCGAACATTGATCTTAGCAGTAGCCTTACGCTCATATTTAGTTCCGTCCGACTCTTCGCTCATCGTGACGCTAACTGTGTAATCAGTGATCTTGTTTAGTTTTTCCGTAGGGGTACCTTCGATGACGCCTGTCTGAGCGTTGTAGCTCAACCCTTCCGGGAGCCCCTCAACACTTACCGTATCAGCAAGCAACGGATCGTTATGTGTAAACAGATCCGCAACCTTGATGGGATTAATAGCTACGTCGCTCGATGCTTCCACCTGCTGGGTATCAACTGGGCTTACCTCAGAACACAGCTGACCTTCACCCGCAACCCACGAAAGGTTAAAGCTCTGGTAGCCAATATCCTGCCAACCGCCACCGTTTGGCTCCATCAAAAGACCAATGTTGCCATCGGACTGCACCGCCATCGTAGTATAGCCAGTGCCGGCACCGCGGAACTGCTTGCGCACGCCCCACGTCTTCCCATCGTCACACGAAAGCGAAATAGTGCCATTGGTTCGACTCTTTGCATGTGCTGTATTTGAGAAGAGCACAACCTGTGAGCGCAGCGTTCCCGCATTAGCATTCGGAAAAGCGCGAATCAGCTGAGCATTGTTGCCCGGATCGATAAGCGTTTCGTCTACGCGGTAGTCGCTCCACGTCTGTCCGCCGTCTTTGGAAAGTCCTACAAGCCGGTAACCCTTGCCATTCCATGTTGCTGTACGAGAGTTAAGCATGAGGCTACCATCGGAAAGTTCCACAACCTTATTTTCATCAAAACGCATTCGTTTCGAGTTATCCCTACCCAATGCGTATGGATCGGTCGGGGTTCCGGCGTTCCACGTCTGCCCATGATCATCGGAGTACATCGTGAAAGCTACGACGTCATCAACATTGTTATCTCCCTTGCCGTTGCCGTTCGTATCTGTAATACACGCAACTTGCTGCAGCAAACGCCCCTTGTGTGGCTCCTGCTGTTTCTGAGTGCCGGCACCAGAGGTAGCAAAACACCCCACGAACTTGTGTTGAGCTGCAATACCGTTGAGTACTTGGTTGGTGACGACGCGCTGTTCCCACGTGTAGCCATTGTCGCGCGAAATAGACAGACCCAAATTCATGGCGTTCTTGTCGGTTTCGTCTATTTTCCCTTCTTTATACACATAAGAAGTAGGCTGACCGGTGAAAAGCCCTGCATCTTGGCTGTAGACGTGGAAATTAAAGATCGTGCCGGTGGTGTGATCGACCACGTAGGAGGGATCGGAGTAGCCGTGGCTGCCAATCTTTCCCGCTGCAATAGTTGTAGCAGATTGCCACGTCTTGCCGCCGTCCGTGGAGCGCTTTTGCATAATCGAATTCTCGTTTGGAGAATCTCCGCCCGCACGTTTGACCTTCTTGCCGATCTCACCTGCACGTGGGCGGGCATCGTAGGCGGCAAGAATATCGCCATTCTGAGTAACTGCGATAGCCGGGATTCGCATGTTGTTATCCGAATCAGTCTTTGCAATCATCGTCAGATCACTCAAAACTGAGGCACCTGCCGGATTGGCGTCGTATGCAGTGAAAGCATCCGCCTTAGCGAAAGTACCTTTGACGGGAATCTCAGCAGAAGCAGTGACGCGATCTAGTTCTGCACCATCAGGATTATTTGCAGTGAGAATAGCAATCGGCGTGGCCTTACCTTGTGCCAGGCTCTCGTTCGTGAGAGCGTAGCGCACTGTGCAGGTCAGCTCCGCATTTGGTGCCAGATTCGCGACAGTGCACGATTCGTCGAACGTCACGTTTCCACCTGCTAACTCAGGCTTAACGGCAACATTCACATCGCCGGAATTCTTCACAATGAGCGTGAATACTAACTCGTCGCCTGCGCTGTAGATTTCTTTCTCAGAGTCTTCGCTTTGTGTAAAGGAGACCAACGCCAAGTTCTCTCCGATCTTGATCGGTTCACCCACGGTTGGCGCTAGTATCTCAGCGGCGCCTTTGTACTGCGCTACTGGATACATTTTCCATGCGATCGATGGCGTGAAGTAACCCGCTGTGAAATCGCTATCGTCCACTTTGTGCGTAATTTCGATGGAGTTACAGTTCGCAGTGACGCCGTTGTTGAACTCGCCCCATCTACACTTATCAGTGCCGGAAAGGTTCGTTGAATCAATTTCGAAGGAGCGCTTAATCCCCGTGTCGTTGGTTAGTTCAACTGAGAATCGCATAACTTCTCCAACATTCCAACCGGCATCGCTCGCCTTAGGGTTAAGGAGTTTAATCTTTGAAGTAGCAGGAATCGCCGTGCCGCCAGCCAGCATTGGAGCTGACTCATAGCTCGCGGCGTTGTACATGTTGTACACAAGGCTAGGAGTAAATCCGCCAGCAGCTACATCTGCCTGCGTAATCGTATGGGCGAGTTTGCCCTTGCATGGCATTGCTTTCTTTGGCTCAGCACCCGTCCAACGGTAGCCCTCCGCAGTAGCAGTATTTGATGCGTCCCAGTCAAAGTTGGTGGAGCGAATTTTAAAGCCACGCTTCTTTGTTGTTTTATTCGTGAGCGTGAGGTTATACTTGACTACTTCACCTACCGCCCATGTCTCACCTGCTGGAGAAGTGGTAGGAGTAAGAACGAGCTTAACGTTCGCGTTCTCTACGGTGATCGTGCTTGCCAATGGTGCAGCAGCGGCATAGGGGGGGGTGACTAACAATCCGCTCAGCATAAGAGCGGTCACATATAACGCAGACAGTAATCGCGCGAAACACTTCGTTGTATTCACACGATGATTGTGTTGCATTCACTTTCAAATTAAGTGAGCCATAAGTCCTGCTTGTCAGACATTTAGCATATCACCGCTGGTAAATCGCAATCATTCATAGCGATTTCTTGGCACTCTCTCAGCATTTTAATATGTATATAGGATCAGCCAAGCTAAGAGAATCCGTAACAGTTAATAAATTTTGCCTTGATTGATTTCCTCATAGGAATGTTCAGGGTGGGAAGAAAACGCGAAAGCAGGGCAGAAAAAGCTAAGAAAGTAGTAGCAAGAAAAGAAGGAAAACCTAAATCACTTCATATATAACATCTGCTTCACAAAACAGCGAGGGAGTAGATATGAGAATCCACTCCCTCGCCGTTTAAGGAAAGTCGTTACCTATAAGCACTGAGACAATCTGAACTACTCAGCTCAGTGCCAATTCCAGCTCGTGCCTATTTCAGCAAGCCTCAGCCTTTACCTTAATTGATGCCGTGATGTCGTCATGCAGCTTCACCACACCGGTGTAGATGCCCACAGACTTCACAAGCGAATCCATATTGATTGCGCGGCGGTCGATTGCTTTGCCAGCCAACTCGGATGCCGCAGCAGCAATATCTGCTGCCGTCACAGCACCGAAGAAACGACCATTCTCTCCAGCCTTCTTCGATACAACAATCGTTGCAGCCTCAAGAACTTCACGCAGTTCACGTGCAGCTTCAATATCTTCAGTTGCGCGCTTACGGCGAGCAGCAGCCATCTGATCGATCTGCTTCTGCGCACCCTTGGTCCATGCAGTCGCATAGCCACGCGGAATCAGGAAGTTACGACCATAGCCGTCCTTCACCGTCACGACCTCTCCAGCAGCACCGAGGCCTTTTACTTCGTGAGTAAGAATAATCTTCATCTGCTATTCCCTCCTCAGTGCCGTGAGCTAGTATATGGCAAAAGTGCCATTTCGCGTGCGTTCTTCACTGCACGTGCGATCTGGCGCTGTTCCTGTACGCCTACACCCGTCACACGGCGAGAACGAATCTTGCCGCGATCAGAAATGAAACGGCGCAGAGTTGCCGTATCTTTATAGTCGATATGTCCAACTTTGATCGCCTTTACGGGCGCGATCTTCTTCCTCGGCTTACGCATTGGTTGCTTAGCCATCTCGTCCTCTTTTCATTCACAAGCGCTGATTTTCTAGACTCAACGCTCAAACGTTTGTTTCAGCTTGTGCTAAGCGCCAATTAGTACGGCGGATTATCGTCAAACGCAGAACCGCCACGCGGAGCCTGCGCCCACATATCGTTAGCAGATCCGCCAGCTGGAGCATTGTAGCTAGCCTGCCCAACTCCCTGCATGCCGTTGCCGCCACGAGAACCAGAGCTACTTGTGCGCTCTACTTTCGCCGTCGCGTAACGCAGAGAAGGCCCAACCTCATCTACCTGCATCTCAATCGACGTACCTTGACTCCCGTCGTTACGCTGATAGCTGCGGACCTGAAGACGACCCGTCACCACTACCCGCATACCTTTCGTGAGCGATTCCGTCACATTTTCCGCGTAATCGCGCCACACGCTGCAACGAATAAACATGGCTTCGCCATCTTCCCATTCGCCCGTAGAACGATTTTGAGTACGTGGAGTAGACGCAACAGTAAAGGAAGCAACTGGAACACCAGAGCCAACATAACGAAGATCTGGATCTGCAGTAAGATTACCCACCACGGTAATAATTGGTTCGCCTGCCATTGCTAATCCTCAACTCTCACTTCTCAGAAGCTGCTGCTTCATAGCGGAGAAGCTTGGTGCGCAGCACGGCTTCATTCAAGTTGAGCAAACGATCAAGTTCTTGAGCAGTCTCTGGCGTCGCATTCATATAGACGACGACGTAAATGCCTTCAGACTTCTTGTTGATTGGGTAGGCAAGCACTCGGCGACCCATCACGTCTGTCTTAACAATCGTTCCGCCTTCGTTGGGAACAACTGCCAATAACTTTTCGAGCATAGGCTGCAGATTGCGCTCATCAACCTCCGAATCGAGGATGATCATCATCTCGTAATCACGCATGTTTATACCCACCTCCTTTGGTCTCAACGGTCACGGTCTTTCCGCAACAGGAGGGTCATGCATATATGCACTGCACAACGGAAGCTGTGCCGCGCATACAAAATCTCATTTTAGCGCATAAAATAGGTAAAACCTATGTGAGGTTAGTCAAATAACTCAGCGAAACGAACGAAACGAACTAGCTACATTGCCGAATCAGAATAAATCTGGCCATGCACCAGTTCCATCTCTCCCTCCCTCACATTATCGCTGTTGAGCAAGAATATCGGTGACGTCTGGAAGCGGCTCTGCCTCCATCTGGGCACTTGCCGCCGCCATAAACGAACTCCACACCTTCAACGGCATACCGCTGCCCGTCACTGGATCTTCATCGCCAAATGCAGATAACTCTCGCACAGATCCATCGTCACCTAATTCAAACATATTGACGGACGTCACCAGTTGGGGAGTGTAGCCCACAAACCATGCTGCCATTCGATCTGTCGCACTGCTTGCCTGCCCCGCGCTAGGATGCTCTGAATCAAAAGCTGAGCCGTTGGTATACGCCATGCCTGGAAGATCAAGAGGAGCTTCTTCAGGCCCTGTAAACGTAGAATGCAACGCATACGTGGCTAGCTGGGCAGATTCTTTTTTCAAAATACGCTTACCTTGAAAATCTGCTTTATAGACCAAATCTCCCGATTCTCCACGAACAGTATTCACAACATGAGTAACAGGAAGTACGCCATCTGCTGCCAACGCCGAATATGCGCGAGCCATTTCCTCCCCCGTCACGTGCGCAGCGCCCAGCACATTTCCAGGGTCTTCATTGAGATGCGGAGCATCTGCAGATATCCCCATAGAAACTGCACGCTTCTTTGTGCTCTGCGGAGAAACCCTCCCGTTAAGGTGCACAAATGCCGAATTAACAGCAAACTTAGTCATCTGCTGCACATTAACAAGCCCGTAACTCTTCCCGTTCACATTGAAGTAAGAGTAACCAGAACCTTCCTCATCTACACGCACTCCGTTCCAGCCGTAAAATTCTTCATTCACTGATACGCCTTGTTCAAATGCCTCTGCCATAGTAAATGCACTAAACGTCATACCTGCAGCAGAGCGATCTTGAGTTGCCGCATTGGTAGAACGCGCGGCATAATCAGCCCCTCCGTAAACAGCCACAACTTCTCCAGTACTTGGATTTGCTGAAAATAGACCCACCTGCAAACCAGCCGGCTTATCTTCAGGAAGTGACGCTACCGCATCAACTGCCGCCTTTTGCTTCTCTTCGTCAATCGTCGTCACCACGGATAGACCTTCACGCTCAATAGTTGCAGCAGAAAGACCAGCTTTATTAGAAAGCTCGGAACGAACCATTGAAAGTATATGACCATTAACGCCTGAATATGCTGGATATGAGCGATCTCGCACCTGAGGAAACTCCATAGCTGCAGCTTCTTCCTGCGTTAGCATATCGGCCGACACAAGTTTTGAGAGAACCTTCGTAAATTGTTTCTGTGCTTGATCCTTATCAATAGCAGGATCCCACGCAGATGGAGAAGGCATAATGGCAACGAGAAGAGCCGATTGGGCAAGATCAAGATCTGCTGCGCTCACACCGAAATACGCTTTGGCTGCTTCTTCGATTCCATAAGCGTCACGCCCGAAATATGCGGCATTCAGATAAGCGGTAACGATATCGTCTTTACTAAGAGAGCGCTCGATTTTCAAAGGCAAAAACAGTGATTGCAGCTCCTGCCAAAAATTTTGTTCACTGCGCGCTGAAAGCATTGATCCGAAGCGATGCGAAAGAGAACTTTCCTGTGCGGTACTGCCTCCCCACCAGGCTTCCCACACTTCACTCGCAAGATCTTTCGGATTCATCGCAGGAGTTTCATAAAAATCTGGATCATTGGCGGCGAGCAGAATTTTCGGTGTTATCTCGCCTATAGCACTATGCTCAATTGGAGTTCGCACGGGATTAGTCAGCTCTCCAATTTTAGTAGTTCCATCAGCAAAATACGCCACACTAGGCACTGGAAGAGGAATTGACTCTAGGCTCGGCACAGGCGTCATCACGTAAGCAGCAGCTAAACCACCAAAACAAAGTGCAATCAAACCCCAGATACTGCGCCATATCACTGTGCCCACAGTGAGTTTGCGCTTATTTTTGCGGCGATGGTTTTTCTTCTTTGCACGCTCCTCGGCTTTATGTGGATCAGGAGCATACACAGCGGCAGCAGCATTATTCGCAGCAGCATACGAAGGCGAACTATATGCGCTAGAAGTGCGCGTATCAGCACTATGCGAAGCAGCAGTACTTGAAACAGAAACACTCTCAGAAGATGGAGTTTTCAATGCTTCATGATCTTGATGTAGATGACGTGCCATTACGTTCCGTATCCTTTAGCTCTGTATCTGCGCGCTGCCCACGCACTTCTTCTTTTTCTATTTTTCTTCTATTGCTACGTCTGAGTAAAACAGATTTTTTATAAAGATTTGATACTCTGCGCAAAATTGCACGGTTTCCTCGCGGTTTTGTTTGTGAAGCTACTGTCGCAGTATCGCTTTCTTCATCGCTGTTTTCCCATGTGTGAGGCAAAGATATTTTTGGTAAAACGTGCGAAGGAAAATGAAATTCCAGCTCTTGGGCATCATCGACATGATCGTCATCGTATCGCCCTGCATCATTTCGGCGCTTTGCCTCACTTTCAGAAACGAGGAACACGTCAATCCATTGCGTCCGAGGATCTGAATCAATGAGCAACGCCTTAAAGAAGAGAGTGAGCGGCACAGCTAGAAGAGATCCCAGCCATCCCACAACAGACGTCCAAAGAACGAGAGAAATAAACGTCACCGTTGGCGATAAGCCCACTACGTCACCCGTAAATTTTGGCTGAATAAAAGTCTGAATAAGCACGTTGATGACGCTGTAGAGCACCATCACCCAGATCATCGTCTGCCAACCAGAATCTGCAAGCCCCATAATCATTGGTGGAATCACACCGAGCACAAATCCGATATTAGGAATATAGTTTGTGATAAATGCCCACAGCCCCCAAGTGACAGCTAAGGGAACGCCCAAAAAATTTAAGGCAAACACATCAATAACAGCGACGATAAGACCAAAAATCGTGGCAATAAGCCAATAATTTCGCACACGCTTTTCAAATTCCAGGAGAGCATTAGCGATGTGGGAATGCCGTTTACGTAAAATAACGGATCGCGCTGTAAGAGTCGTAGTATCAACGATAATAAAAAGCAAAGCGATCACAACGATTGCTAGAAGCCCCCCTATGGAACGCAAAGAATCAACTAATCCCCATACCCATGCAATTACTGAATTAAAATTCAGCTGATTTATATATGCCGAAAGATTTTGGGTATGCATCCCTTTTGATTGCAAAAAATTCAGAGCAGTATCGAGCGCTTCTTCGAAATTTCCGCTGTAATTTACGAGTGCTTGAGGCACTGGCGTAAATGCCCACACCATAATCCAGACAAGCGCCCCAAACAAACCTGCAAGCACAAGGAAAGACACAGTAGCCGCAAGCCATCCAGGCACTCTATGCGCACGTAGCCAACGCGTAATCGGAAGCATCGTAAGCACCAACGTCAGCGCCAGAAAAAGAGGGGTAAAAACATCGGAAATCGAGTGCAAGCAAAACAGCGTAGCGCCAAACAGGGCGAAAATAATCATTATCTGCACCCCATGCGAGCTGCTAGAACGATTAGTTTCCATAGCCATATCCTTCAAAACTATACAAACAAATTCTCGCCACAAGATTTGCCAGCAGTAAAACTTCACAGCAAAACTCAGCGATTATCGTCATACTCATACTTACGTATGTGGTTCTATAGTATCTGTTTCGCCGCCTTTTTCGGCGTTCCACCATTGAATGAGCCTGCGCGCCGCCTCATCTTTTCCGAGAGGACCTTCTTCTATACGCAAATCAAGTAAAAACTTTCGCGCTTTGCCTACCGCTGGACCTGGAGAAATTCCGAGAATCTCCATAATTTCAGATCCATCAATATCAGGGCGGATAGCGTTAATTTCTTCTTGCTTTTTCAGCTCAATCACTCTCTGCTCAAGATCATCCATCGCTGCTTGAAGCCACCGAGCTTTACGCTTATTCTGGGTGGTGGAATCCGCTCGAGTGAGTCTATTCAAACGCTCATATAACGACCCAGAATCCGCAACGTAGCGCCGAACTGCAGAATCAGTCCACTCCTGCTCCCCGTATCCGTGAAAACGCAAATGCATGTGCACAAGACGAGAGACGTCTTTAATCGTCTGCTTATCGAATTTCAGCGCGCGCATTCGTTTCGCCGTGAGCTTTGCGCCCACAATATCGTGATTGTGAAAACTTACTGCACCATTCTTTTCAAAACGCCGCGTCGGGGCTTTGCCCACATCGTGCATAAGGGCTGCAAATCGAAGTGTGAAATCTGGGCGCGGCACGGCTCCATCAGCATCCGTCTCCAAGGCAACTGCTTGATCTACCACCGTCAATGTATGTTCGTATACGTCTTTATGCCGCCTGTGCTCATCCACCAAATTCTGTAGAGCATCGAGCTCTGGGAGCACGATTTTTGCAATTCCTGTGTAGACCAACAGCTCAATCCCTCGCCGAGGATATTCGCCTGTGATGAGCCGAGTAAGCTCTGCTTGAATACGCTCGGCAGACACAATAGAAAGGCGTGGAGCGAACTCTTCCATTGCCTTCAAAACATCCGCAGTGACGTCGAAGCCAAGCTGCGAGCTAAAACGTGCAGCTCGCATAATACGCAAAGGATCATCATCAAAAGATTGCGTAGCAGGGGCAGGAGTACGCAACACTCCCGATATAAGATCGTCACACCCACCGCAGGGATCAACAAGCTCCAAAGATGGCAAGCGCACTGCCATCGCATTGACTGTGAAATCTCGGCGAGTAAGATCGCCTTCCAGGCAATCGCCGTAAGAGACGTCAGGTTTCCTGGAATCTGGATCGTAATGCTCTGTGCGATACGTGGTTATTTCCACCACATATCCATCTTTAGCGCCACCGATTGTGCCAAACTTTTTGCCGATATCCCAGACGTTTCCACCCCACTCTTCCAGCAGGTGAATGGTCTGATCCGGGCGCGCGGAAGTGGTGAAATCAAAATCGTGAATAGGCCGCCCGAGAAATGCATCTCGAACTGGCCCTCCCACAAGTGCCAATTCTGATCCATTACGTGCGAAAATAGAACCTAGATCAAGTATGGCTTGCGGAAGTGAGCTCAGTGCCTTGTGGCCTTGAGCAAGCACGCGAGCACGCTGATTCACATCAGCGTCGGAATTTACCTGTGGAACAACTGAATGAGGATCGAAAAACGTCACCCTCTTAGGGTGTCATACTTTCGCACATTTAGGTATGTTGCATAGGAATGAAGTGTTGTGGTTGTGATGACAGAAGAGAACAGAGGGGTTCCCAAACCCCGCCCGCCGCGCGGTATACGCTATACCGCCTCCTCGCGCGAGCACATATCGCGCGAACCAAAACTCTACGAAACTCGGGTATACGAATCAAAACAAACTTATGAACTCAAGCATGATCGAGAGCTTCCTGTTGTAAACGAGACTTCAGCGGGCGGCGTCATCGTCAAGATCGTAAACGGCGAAGCATATATCGCTGTGATTGCGCGACGCAACCGAGCTGGACGCTTAGAATGGTGCCTCCCAAAAGGACATCTTGAAGGTGCAGAAACCGCTGCAGAAGCTGCGGTACGCGAAATTTCTGAAGAAACCGGGATCTACGGGCGAGCTCTACTTCACCTTTCCACAATCGACTACTGGTTTTCAGGCTATAAACACCGCATCCATAAAGTAGTACACCACTTTTTACTTGAAGCACTTTCTGGCACAATCACAGTGGAAAACGATCCTGATCATGAAGCGGAGAAAGCTGAGTGGGTGCCTATCACCTCTGTGGGAGCACGCCTCGCGTATCCGAATGAACGTAAAATCGTCAATATGGCAAACTCGATTTTGCGAGGCACATCGGCATGATTTGTAGCTATCAAGCTCACACATTGCGAGCAGCTCAGCATACTCGGCTGGCACTGCTCACTATCTTGTGCCTGATTGCTTGCCTATCGCTGAATATAATTCAGCCGCATACACCCGCCTATGCAGTGCCAAACGAAAACGAGAAGCCTGCGCTTTCTATAAAGATCACGCCATCATCTGCAGTAGTCGCTCCCAGCGAAACGTTGACTGTGCACGCATCTATTTCTAATAATTCTTCCGACACTTTCTCACTTACGTCTGCTGCGCTAAACATGAGCAGAACAACACTTAGCACGCATAGCGAACTTTATAGGTGGCTGAATTCTGAAACGGCTTCCCGCCCACTTGCCCATCCAGATGAGGATATCCCTGTGACGCTGCAGCCTTACAGCCATACAGTACTGACTTTTTCTGTGTCTGCTGAGGAACGAGCATGGAAAACTGGGCAATATTCGTGGGGTGCTCATGGTATTGAGGTAGAGATAAAAGCTTCTCAGACTGAGCAGGCCAATCGAGAAAATAATCAGGAAATATCTACGTTTACGCAGCGTTCCGTAGTTGTTGCTGCATCTTCCGAAGAAATCGATCGTTTCCCTGTTTCCGTTGCCACGATATGCACTGCCTCGCAGCGCGATCTAAAAAATATCACTAATCCTCTCGATACTCTCCTTAAGCAGCCGAAAACCCGCACAGACTCCCCTGACAATCCTCATAAAGAAAAATTCTTATCTACGCCGAAACCGCCCGAAAAATCTACGCCACAATCCCCTGAAACATCTTCCGAGCAATCTTCCGAGAAATCCTCTGCACAATCTTCCACAAAATCCTCTGCGAGCATTGCAACAGCTGCTTTTTCAACATGGGATCATGAAGGCATCAGTCTTCTGCTCGATCCCACTTCTGCCTCTATCGCCCTAAAACCTACCCAAGCATCCGTATACCCACTTCCTGCCTACAACGCAGACCTTTCTGCGCTTGCTCACAGCGGTGATTCTATGCTTATTAGCGCTATTAACGAGCAGACAGCACAGGCACTCAAAACTCACCCCCACGTAGATAGTGAAATTTTCACAGCATTCCCTAACGGAATTGACGCCGTCACCTTGAACTATATTGCCCAGCATTCTCTGAGCACGCCTATCGTTATGAGCTCTGGGCTTACATCTGATGAACGCTTCTATTTTCCAGATGCTTCAGGAACTATCACAGACGGCACAACCCGCCAATCAGCAATTGTGGCAAATAGACTTATGAGTATGGCGTTGCAAGGAACTCTTCCTTCTCCTAATTTTGAAAGTTCCCTTCCTCTTGCTACCGAGACTGCTTCAGCTGCCGCACTCGCAGTCTCAGCAATTCTTTACAATCAAGCGCCCTCTTTTAATCGCTCTCTCGTGGCTCTTATCTCTGCTACCTGCTCAGAAACCGAACTGCCGGCTGAGGCATCGGCTCTTCTTTCTGCACCTTGGCTCACGCCAACACCGCTTGCTCAGCTTCCAACACCTCATGAAAACGTTGTATGGAACACTCCCGAGAGCGTAGTATCAGCAGAAGAAATTCAGCCCTCTCAGATCGAATCTGTGCAAACTTTCGTCACAAAATCTTCCGCTCTTGCATCGGCACTTCCTGGCAATCCAGATTTTTCTGATACTAGCCGCATTGCTGCGCTACGCACATTAGACCAATCGTGGAATACTATCCCAGATGAACGAAGCGCCTTTATAGAATCGCTCGATATCGAAAAATTCCTGCATAAGCATATTCATCTTCAAGCTGCTTCCCACATGAATATTATTGCGGAAGAAACGAATATTCCTGTGAGAGCTAAGAGCGATTTAACCGTGCCGATCAATCTTCTGCCTGTCTTAAATATCACCGATGGCAGGCTCGTTTCTTCTATAAAAGATAGTGCAATCATTCACCCATCGGGATCCACGATTCTGACGATCCCTATTAAAGTTCGTGGTTCGGGCACAATGGTAGTCACAGCGAGTCTCTCACTTACGTCAGGAGAAAACGTCACCAACACTGTGGCACTCACGATGCGTCTGCATGCAAGCTGGGAAACAACCAGCACAGCAATTGCTGGCATAGTGATTTTCCTTATTCTTATCATTGGCATTTTACGCTCTATACGAGCAGGCAGGCGTTCACGCCCGATATCCAACGAAGAGTTCATCGAGGGGCTGCACTCTCGAATACGCCGCACAAACGTCACCTCAGATGACGAAGAAAAATAACAGCTCTATAAAGAAGGTTTTAAGGTTTCCTAGAGTCTTGATAAGGCAGATACACTTAAAGAAGTAATCACGCAAACGAAAGGTGTGCTGTGGAAGCAGAGTCGCCAACCTCCAGCCAGCGCATAGCTGATCGGTTTGATCTAACGGTGCGCTATACCGACTCATGGGATCAGTATGGTGTTGAAACATGGCGAGCTATCGATACTGTACTTGCCCGTGAACTTCGCGCAATCGTCATCCCTCACGATCATCCGCATCGCACTGCAGCTCTCGACGCTGCACGCCGCGCAGGTCTTTTTGAAGATGCCGGGGCGACGCGAATTCTCTTCGTTGAAGACGAGAAAGAAATTTCCGTTGTTTTGACTGAATTTCCTCTTGGCACGAGCCTTGCATCTTTTATTAAGACCGATAGTGAAAGCGATAGCAAGGGCGAACCGCTTCCAGAATCGATTCTCACAGCAATTTTTGGGCAGACAACCTCAGCGATCAATCATGCACGAAATCGAGGTTTACGCCATCTACAGCTGGCAGCTCAGCATATTTATATCTCCGATTCAGGAGAGGTGACGCTTGATGGCATCGCAACGCTGAACGCGCTTGCTGGCGTCAATACTGATAAGCTCAGTTCCGATCTTGATCGCGACGAAGCTCGCGGGCTTATTGTCTTTTTCGCTGCTCTGCTTCATGGAGAGGATTTCCCTGCTGATCCTTCTACCCATGATGATTACGTTCGCAGAGCATGCGATCTTCCTGATCTTTCTCAACGAGTGCGAGATGTGTTTCAGCAAGAGCGCGATGGCTATGGCGCTCAATCTCCTGCTGACCTTTTACGAATGCTTGTACCTTGGGGATCGGTCGATCCTCACAGCATTCCTGGTTTTTTTGATAACCGAAAGACCTGCGAAAACGATCTCACACACAATGCACACGATACGAGCAATATGTGTGATACACAAGACGCTCTCAGCATTGGCAGTACTGACGATTATGGCGACTTAGACGAACTCGACAGCGCTGACAGCGTCGATATGCATGACGCTCCCGCTCCTGCTCCTGCTCTTTCTCCCTCATGGCCATCAGTTTTTGAAACAGTTAGCACAGATGAAGTGTTTACTTCGTTTGGCTATTTTCACAACAATGCTCCTGCGCCCTATGCCCTTCTTCCTGATGAAGAAAATGACGATTCCGATTCAGATCCAGCTTCTGAATCCAGCTCTCTTTCACCTGCAGACATGGATGAAGATGAAGAGGAACAGGGTGAGCGCAATGCCATCACTCACGGCAATACTGCCGTGAGTTCGCAGGGCATCACGTCTCCTTCATCTTTTAAAGCTTCTGATACCGCCAAGGAATCTAAAGAAAAACATAAAGAAAACGAGAAAGGCGAGGATCCGCTGGAATTCACTTCAGAAACTCTTGTGAATCTTGGAGGAAAATCGTTCCCCGTTGCAAATGTGGTACTGATTCTTTTTGCTCTCATCGTCCTTATAGCCCTTATTGCTGGGATCGCAAAGCTTTTCGAGCCTCTTGATCCTGTGCAACTCAGACCATACGATGAGGCATCCGCCTATTATTCGTGGAGCACGCAAGCATCCACACCCACCGCGCACATATTGTGAAATATGCTCAAGCTTTTGTGCGTTGAGCTTTTGTAAGAGAACTATTGGAGGAAAATATGGGAAATACTCGCAACGTCATTATCGTCGGCTCTGGCCCTGCAGGCTGGACTGCAGCAATTTATACGGCTCGTGCTGGTCTTAAACCTCTAGTGATTGCTGGCGCTCTTGAGGCTGGAGGCGCTTTAATGACGACCACGGAAGTAGAAAACTTCCCTGGCTGGCCTGAAGGAATTATGGGGCCAGATCTCATGGCTAAAATGCAAGAACAAGCAGAAAAATTTGGTGCTGAGGTCGAATACTGCGATGCAACGGAACTTTCTCTTGAAGGCGATATAAAAACAGTGACAACTGATGAAGGCGAAACGTACGAAGCAAAAGCCGTGATTTTAGCTCTCGGCTCAGCATATAAGAAGCTTGGGCTTGATGGGGAGATTCTTTTAGCTGGCAAAGGCGTGAGCTATTGCGCTACCTGCGATGGTTTCTTCTTCAAAGATCGTGAAATCGCTGTTGTTGGCGGCGGAGACAGCGCCGTCACTGAAGCCCTCTTCCTTGCTCGTTTTGCCAGCACTGTGCATCTGATTCATCGCCGCGACGAATTGCGAGCATCAAAGGTGATGGCTGATCGCGTTGAGGCAGAGCCAAAAATCCGCGTCCACTGGAACTGTGCAGTTGATTCAGTCAATGGTACTGATGCGCTCGAATCTCTCACTTTGCGCGATACGCTTACTGGAGAACTCAGCGAATTGCCTGTACAAGGTATGTTTGTGGCTATCGGGCATAAACCTCGCACTGAGGTGCTGAATGGGCAAGTTGCTCTTGACGATGGAGGCTACGTGAAAGTGGCGTCTCCTTCAACTCTTACCAATCTTCCAGGTGTTTTTGCTTGTGGTGACGTGGTCGATCATCATTATCGCCAAGCAATCACTGCCGCTGGCTCTGGATGTGCCGCAGCGATCGATGCGCAAGACTACCTTGCACAAATGTGATTTTTGTCAGATGCTGAGTGTGGTGCGTTAGGAGCACAGTAGCGAGACGAGGCACACTGCGTTGCTCGTTTACCGCTCTTATCGTCACCACTACCAGCTTCCGAAAGGAGCGCTATGCCAAGCCAGTATCTACGTTCATCCAGTGACGGCACTCGCCTTGATCCGTGGTTTGACCACTATGCAGACCGAGCTCTGGGAATGCGGCAATCTGAAACGCGCTCGCTTTTTGCTGTGGCAAACCGCCCAGAAGTAGTCTCTCTGGCAGGTGGAATGCCGTTTATTCAAGGCTTACCTCTCGATTTCTTAGCGGAGATGAGCGCGAAACTTCTGCGTGAACGCGGAGCATACGTGCTGCAGTATGGAGGCGGGCAAGGCGAAGAAGAACTGCGTGAAATGATCGTTGAAGTGATGCATGCTGAGGGAATCAAGGCACACCCAGACGATATTACTGTGACGACTGGCTCCCAAGCAGCTCTCGATGTGATGACTCAAGTCTTTATCAATCCTGGTGACGTAATTGTGGCTGAGGCTCCATCCTACGTGGGTGCGCTCGGCGTCTTTCGAGCATACCAGGCAAACGTTGTTCACGTGCCGCTCGACGAAGATGGCTTAATTCCAGAAGCACTCGAAGCGACGCTCACCAAGCTGGAAAGCGAAGGAAAACCAGTAAAATTCCTTTATACTGTGCCGAATTTTCACAATCCTGCAGGGGTGTGCATGAGCATAGAGCGCCGTCCACATATCGTTGAAATATGTGACAGGCATCATGTGCTTATTCTTGAAGATAATCCGTATGGAATGCTTGGTTTTGAAGACCAAACAATGCCAGCATTGCAGACCTACAACCCCGATGGCGTCGTCTATCTTGGATCTTTCTCTAAGACGTTCGCCCCTGGCTACCGCGTAGGTTGGGCACTTGCCCCGCACGCCGTCACTCAACGTCTCACTCTTGCCAACGAAAATGCGGTGCTCTCACCCACAAAAGTTGGTCAAATCTCTATCGCTGAATATCTGCGAACCTACGATTGGATGAAGCAGATTAAAGAGTACCGTGCAATGTATCGCGAACGGCGAGATGCCATGCTCGATGCTCTCGGCACTCATCTTCCCCAATGCTCATGGAATGTTCCTACTGGCGGTTTTTACACGTGGGTACAACTTCCCGAAGGTCTTGACGCTAAAGCAATGCTCCCACGTGCCACAAAACATCTCGTAGCATACGTCAGCGGCACAGCGTTTTATGCCAACGACGAAGGCGGAGATCATATGCGTTTGAGCTTCTGCTATCCCACTCCTGAAAATATCCGTGAAGGTGTCCGCCGCCTTGCAGGAGTAATCGAACAAGAAGTTGAACTCGTGAATATGTTTGGCGTGACGTCTCGTCATCATGGAAACGGCATCGAAAATCCGATCACCGACCAGCTCTAAACACACTCCTAAATCTCCATCTAACGAAGGAATCACAATGAATCGCCCACTTACTGTTGCTATTCTCGCTGGTGGCCTCACCCATGAGCGCGAAGTTTCACTGCGTTCTGGAAGCCGCCTTGCAGGTGCATTACGCGATTGTGCGATACAAGTGAAAGTTCTTGACGTCGATGCCCAGATGCTGCAACGTTTATCGGCTCTTGAGCCTGATATTGTCTGGCCTCTTGTGCATGGATCAACTGGTGAAGACGGTTCTTTGCAAGATTTACTCGATTTGGCTGGTTATGCCTATGTGGGATCACAGGCGCAGGCGTGCCGTTTAGCTTCCGATAAATCGGTGTGCGCAAGTGTGTTGCTCCGCAGCGGATTAAAAGTTCCATCGTCAATGGCACTTCCTCAGCCTCTTTTCCGCGAAGTTGGTGTGCAGCCAATTTTAGATTTGATCGAGCAGCGCTACGGTTTTCCTCTTGTGGTCAAGCCTGCGCGAGGAGGCTCTTCTTTGGGCTTGACGATTGTCCATTCACGCGCAGAACTCCCCAGCGCAATGGTAGATTGTTTTGCTTATGATGACGTCGCACTCATTCAAGAGTTTATTTCTGGGCGTGAATTTGGTGTAGGCGTCGTTGATTTTGCAGATAAGGCTATTGCTATTCCTCCAGTAGAAGTGAACGTGAACGGTCCATATGACTATGACGCCCGATATAACCCTGGACGAGTTGAGTATTTCGTGCCTGCACATACGAACGATGCAGAACTTGCCGCGATCACCGATTTAGCTCTTGCTGTACATAAAGAGCTAGGGCTTCGGCACTATTCGCGCACAGATATTATTCTTGACGAGCAGGGCGTGCCGTGGTTTATTGATGTTAATACAACTCCAGGCATGGCAGAAACATCAATTTTCCCGCAGGCAGCTGCTGCGGCCGCAAAAGATCAAGGAATCTCAGTTGAAGAGTTTTATGTGAAAATCCTTCAAGCTGCTCTTAAAGAACGCTAATAGTGCGCATAGTGCAGATCGCATACACTCTCATTCAAAGAGAAATGATACTAACGTATGCTTCTAGATACTTTGCCGCTGCTGCCAGATTACTGCTGATTTATGGCTACTCCAGTATCGCCCATTTCGCCGAGAATACGGTTCAGATCGTCAATTTCTGCAAATTCGATTGTGATTCTTCCTTTATGAGTACCCATCTGCACTTTCACGCGCGTATCGAAACGATCCCCCAAGCGAACAGCTAACTCGTTAAGCTCGGCAACATAGCGCTGGGTGCGTGAAGCCCTCGATTTTGGCTCAGCAGACTTTCCCCCGACAGCCACAATTTCTTCTATAGCTCGTACGGAAAGACCTTCAGCAACGATACGCTGAGCTAACTGTTCCATTGCCGCTGGGTCTGCCAAGCTTAGAAGTGCGCGAGCATGCCCTGCTGAAATAACTCCAGCCGCTACTCGCCTTTGCACGAGAGGTGGAAGTTTTAGTAAGCGAAGAGTGTTGGTGATTTGGGGGCGAGAACGTGCAATCTTTTTAGATAACTCTTCATGAGTGATCTTAAAATCGTCGAGGAGCTGCTGATATGCCGCCGCTTCTTCGAGCGGATTAAGCTGTGCGCGATGCAGATTTTCCAACAAAGCATCGCGCAAAAGATCGGTATCTTCTGTATGCCGCACAACTGCTGGAATTGTAGACAAACCAGCTCGCTGAGTTGCTCGCCACCTACGCTCCCCCATAATCAATTCATATCGAGCATCAGGCTGATCAGGAATCGGCATGCGAAGAGGGCGCACGACGATTGGCTGCAGCACCCCGACTTCTGCAATAGAATCGGCAAGTTCCTGCAAATCGTCTTCATCAAACACTTGGCGCGGCTGCTTCGTATTTGGAATAATTGCCGATACGCTCAGCTCTCCAAATGTTGCCCCGGGTACTGGCACAAGGTCAGTATCGCTTTCTGGGCGGATTTCGTCGGCTGTGTTTCTTGCTGAAGTTGTACGTGCCGATATCCCTTTCCTTTTTTGCGAAGTAGTGGATTTTTTCTTTGATTCTGCAAAAACAGTGCTGCTGGAGGGGGTGCTGGTACTGCTGCTGATTTGTGCGGAGCCTGTGTGTGTTTTGCTTTCCTGCTCTTCCTTTATGTAAAAAGAGTTTTTTGTGAGACTATCAGCGCTTGAAGATGAAAAGAAAACATCAATTGGTCTATGCTGCTTTTCTTCTTGACTCTCTGGAATAAGAGCTCCAATCCCGCGCCCTAAACCACGCCTTTTTTCAGCCATCGCACACTCCATCTCTCTGTATATCCTGGATAATAATCTAACAACTTCGCCTTCTGTATGCCAATGTTCTATGGATTGTTTTACGCAGGTCAATGTTTCACGTGAAACATCAGGTTAATTGTGCAAATAAATAGCATCTTTCTTTCGGTGAATTTTTAGAGAATGTCTAAAAGTTGGTTTGAGTGTGTATATAGGAGCTTCTTTATTCCCTCACCTCATCAAGCATTATTGTTTCACGTGAAACATATATAAATATATGAGTGGTAATACTTCTCTTCTATATAAATTTCTTCCGTGCGTATTTTCTTCTCTGCTAAAACCCGTTTGAGGCAAGCGAAAAACCTATGCTTTCACTATCATAATGCGAAGAATAATTCGCGGCTGTACGATCTGTGCGGTACTGTACGATACTGCGCAAATTTTCGACTACTTCAGTGACGATTCGCGAAATAGCTACTATGCACGAGATTCAGTGCTCAGGATTGTTTCACGTGAAACACTGTGGCATTAACTTTTTAGCGCTATCTCTTTGGCGGCGCTCATATATGCTGCAGAGCCAGAAGACTTTGGGTCATACTGAATCACAGTTTGTCCAAAACTTGGCGCCTCTGAAATGCGAACATTTCGAGGGATTCTTGCTTCCAATAATTCGTTGGGGAAATACTGTTCAACATCTACAGCAACGTCATTTGCTAAATTTGTGCGTTTATCAAACATCGTCAATAAAATCGTTGAAATACGAAGATCTGGGTTAAATACTTGCCGCACAGAAGTAATCGTCTTCATGAGCTGGGTAAGACCTTCAAGGGCATAATACTCAGCCTGAATCGGAATCATCACTTCATTTGCTGCTACTAAAGCATTTAACGTTAGCATTCCAAGCGAAGGAGGAGAATCAATAAAGATGTAATCGATATCAAATTCAGCGAACGCTGGGTCCTTGAAAAAATCTTTAATTGCTTTCCGTAGACGATATTCCCTACGTTCACTCGTCACAAGCTCTACTTCAGCCAGGGCTAAATCGATAGTAGAGGGCACAATCCACAAATTTTCTATTTCTGGCACAGGGTAAATGAGCTTAGTCAGTGGCATTTTGGCTTTTAATGCGTGGTAGACAGAAGGAGAACCGCTACTCGGACGAACCCCGAGAGCTGTGGATGCATTAGCTTGAGGATCGGCGTCAATCACTAAAACGTTTAAGCCGCCTTTAGCTAAAGCTGCAGCTATATTGACGGTTGTGGTAGTTTTTCCAACTCCACCTTTTTGATTAGACACAGAAAAAATACGAGTATGGGCAGGCTTAGGCAATTTCTCTTCCATAAAAGCATGAACAGTTGCCCGAGCCTTCATCATTTCATCAAACATCAACGAGCTATCGTCATAATCAGAAGAGGATAGGTTCTCAGGGATAGGTGACGATGCTTTCGCTGCACCAAATTCCGCTTCAAAACGATCTTCAAGTTTACTCACGCTACCTCCTCATATCGCTTTTTATTCTATGCAGATTTCATAGTGATTACATGCTCTTATACTGCGTACGCCTTCACCACTCGCGTCGCTTCGTCCGTTCCCCATACGCTGCGTTCGTGAATCGTCACCGAATTGATCGAGAATTTGCGTATCATCTTACGGGCTTCATCTATCTCAATTTCTGCACGTGCACCTTTAAGTGCAACTAAAGCACCAGCGGGTTTAAGTAAAGGAAATGCCCAAGGAATAAGCTTTTTAAGCGGGGCGACAGCTCTTGCAGTCACCACGTCGAAATGCGCTTGCCCTGCCAACTCCTCTGCACGCATATTAAATACCTGAACATGAGGAAGATCTAGTTTTTTCACCACTTCTTCGAGCCACTGCACACGCCGATCCATTGTTTCAATAAGGCAGATAGAAAGATCAGAGCGCACAATTGCAAGAATGATACCTGGAAAACCAGCACCAGAACCAATATCGGCAACTGATGCAGACGCTGGGATATCAGGTTCGATTGCTAATGAATTAAGGAGGTGACGACTCCATAAACGCTCTAATTCGCGAGGGCCAAGCAAACCACGCATATCCCCCTCATCTTCCAGCATGGTAGCAAAACTACACAGCTTAGCCCATGCTGGCTCACCAAAATGCGAAGCTCCACCAGAGGGCGGAGCTTCAACACTAGGTTGATTATGAGTGAGATCAGCACTCATTGTGCGCTTTCAACGCTCTGTGCGCTTTCGGCACTATGTGAACTACCCATGCTCATCGCACTTGCAGAACTCATCGATGGCATAGATTCTTCGATGGCATCGTCAGCGCTTGCGGAAGAAGAGTCATCATCTACAAAATCGGTATCGTCGATATCGTCATCTTCAAAAGGCAGCATGATCACAACGTGACGATTAGGTCCAATACCTGAAGAATCAGAATATAAGCCTGCTTCGGCAACCACATCATGCACAACCTTGCGTTCAAAAGGATTCATCGGCTTAAGAGCAACATCTTCACCTGTTTCTTGCACCTGCTCAACAGCATCGCGTGCAATTGCCTGAATTGCCTTGCGGCGCCCATCGCGATAGCCCAAAATATCGAGCATTAAACGGGAGCGCTCATTCGTCTTAGATTGTACGGCAAGACGCGTAAGCTCCTGGAGGGCATCGAGAGTTTCGCCGTGACGCCCGATCAGACGCTTTAGACGACGATCTGCTCCGTCTTCCATCACAATTGCCACTGCTGCGCGATCAGCCTCAACAGAAATCTCTATATCTCCATCAAGTTCGCTGATATCAAGCAAATCTTCAAGATAATCTGCTGCATAATCACCCTCATCAACAAGCTTTGTATGCATATCTTGTGGAGTTTCCTCTATTACATCTACTACATCTTCAACACTCATCATGTTCCTTTGTTTGAACTATCGGATATTACTAAAAACTTCGATCTTTTTTACTGCGCTGCTGCTGCTTCTTCGCACGCACTTGAGCTTTCTCTTTGGAACGTTGACGCTCTGCCATGCGGCGCTCATAACGTTTCTTAGCTCGCTGCGCATCAGTCAAGCCATCTTTGCCGATTGCTTCGCTATCGCCTTCAGCGTCGATGGTATTGCTGTCGTCAGCAGTTAGATCCTGCGGGCCGTTGGCAAGTGGATCATAGCTTCTGCCTTTTTTCTTTTGACGTTTAGAGCTCATTGGCTGCATACGCTGCCCAGTTGGTTCTGGCGCATCAGCATTCTCAATATCATCGGGATTCAAGCCCTTCTTAATTGCTTTAGCACGCAATTTCTCTTGGCGTTTCTTGTAGGCAGGTGAACCTGGCGTTGGGTTGTTGGTAATCAGCCATGTCTGCTGCCCCCAGTTCCAGACGTTGCTTGAAAGCCAATAAATCAATACGCCAATCTGGAAGGCGTATCCAGTGAAAATGTAGATCAGCGGCATACCGTAAAGCATGTACTTCGTCATTTTCTCAGCCATATTATTCGGATCGTCGCTCTTGACCATGTTTTTCGTCATGAGCTGTTTTTGGGTGATAAAAAGGGTGAGAATCATCAAAATGATGAGAATGACGGCGATGATAATTACTCGTGTCGGATCTGAATAACTATTTGCTGTGCCAAGAGAGCTATCGAGCGGAGCGCCGAAAACGGTCGATCCGGCCATTTCTCCTGCATTCTCTCTATTCAGCCCGCCCAATGCCTCACGATCATAGGTGCCTTCAGCTAAAGGTTTAATTGCATAGAGCACTCGATATAAAGCAAAGAAAATCGGCATCTGGATAAGCATCGGCCAGCATGAAGCCATTGGTGAACTGCCGTGAGTCCTATACAGCGCCATAACTTCTTCTTGCTGACGGCGCTGCGAAATCTGATCTTTTTTGCCTTTATATTTCTTCTGAATTTTTTGAATTTCAGGCTGCAGCCTCTGCATAGAACGCTGAGAGCGAATCTGCTTGCTAAAGAGCGGGATCATCAATGCGCGAACGATAATCGTCATACCAACGATTGCCAGAACCCACGCAGCGCCAGCACCAGCACCCATTCCCAGCACTGTGAGTACTTTATGTACTCCCACAATAATCCAGCCGATAATCCACATCAGCGGGTAAAGGATTGTATCCACAGATCTTCTTCCATTCTCACGCTTGAGAAGCGTTGTCTTGTTTTCGTAAAGTGCTCACCACGCCGCCGAGATTACTGTGATCTGACGTAGCTTTGCCATCGCCTTGCTCATGCAGCTGGCGATACTCCATGAGCTGTTCGTAGTTCAATGGAGGAGTTGGCCACATACCTTTTTGAGGTACCCAATCAACTCCACCTTTGCTCCACGGATTACAGCGCATAAGACGCCAACTAGCTAGCATTGTACCTTTTAATGCGCCGTGAACCTCAATTGATTCCATAGCATAGGCAGAACACGTTGGTTGATATTTACATCTACGCTCTCTACCAGCAGATATAGTTCGCTGATAGCAACGAATTGCTGTAAGCATCCCACGCGTAAAAAATCTCATGCGTGAGCCTCGTTTTCAGATCGAAACACTTCAAGCTTTTCACATGCAGTGCGTACATCACGCGAAAGTTCAGCAAACGATACTGATGCAGCTCGTGGTCTCGCTCGCACAACGATAAGTGTTGAATCATTTATCTGCGGCATAATGGGTTGAATCGTGTGCCGTAGTTGACGAACAACGCGATGGCGCACAACAGAATTTCCCACTTTCTTACTCACAACGAAGCCGACCTTAGCAGCAAGGTCGGCTCCTATATGAGAAGGGTAGGAATATGCATACACCGTCACTGTAGAGGTATGCCGCTTTTTTCCACCCTGAATAGTTCGAGCAAAATCATCACTCGAACGCATCCGATGTTTCGCGGATAGCATTCGATCAGACGCTGAGCTTTGCGCGACCCTTACGGCGACGGGCAGCAAGAACAGCACGACCTGCGCGCGTGCTCATACGCTTACGAAACCCGTGAACCTTGTGACGACGGCGATTGTTCGGCTGGAACGTGCGCTTCGTAGACATAATTCATCTCTCCGGATTCTTAGCATCGCTGAGTGCGTTCGCATACAACAATGCGTTCTGTGCATATATGACCTATCGACTTTATGTGCCAAGAGGGCTTGAGGTCAAGAAATCTGTGCCTTCTCGTGACTGATATCTCATCGGAATGCAGCTCTTAAGAGATTGGCCGACGTCAATTTATTTGCAAATCCACAGCTGTGAATTATGTATGAGTAAAACAAAAAACTGCGATATTGCACCGCTCCACGGTTGTAATTACACCGATGTAATATCCACACCTGTGCACAACTATGTGGATAACTTTGTTTTGCCTTATTCTTTCAGTCCTTTATGATGGATCTTAAGTTCTTTTATCCACATGCTAAATCGTGATATCACACGGTTTACATCCGTTATCCACAGAAGGTGATTATGGCTGAGTCGTTTGCTGCGCGTGATGCCTGGACGGCAGCCACAGAACTACTAAAAGCAGAAGGTCAACTTTCTGACTCTCAAACTGCTTTTGTACGTATGGCTCAACCGCTCGCAGCCGTCGATGGAATTTTCGTTATTGGCGTTGGTTCAGAATTCGTGAAAGATTGGATTTCTGAGCACGTCTCCTCAATTATGACGCAGCAATTAAGCAAAATTTTAGGGCGTGACGTCACCCTCATGATCTCCGTCGATCCTACTCTTTCAGAACAAGCCGTTTCTACACCGCAGCCATCGCCGCTGCCAACATGGACTCCTGCAGATCAGATGGCAGCTGTGCCGTCTGCCTCATCGTCATTTGATGCAGACACTCACGATTCTATGCATACACAGATTTATGAACCAGAAACTGAAAGTTTTTCTTCATACGACGCCACTTCTACTTCCAGTATCGAAACGAACGACCATGAATATTTTTCACCTACTGCATATCAATCAATCCAATCAATAGCTCAGCTCCAGTCTGAAGCTCGCCTCAATCCACGATACACATTCGATTCTTTTGTGCCAGGTGAATCAAACCGTTTTGCTCACGCGACTGCATTAGCTGTGGCAGAAGCTCCTGGATCCACATATAACCCTCTTTTCCTTTATTCAGATTCAGGAATGGGGAAAACTCATCTCTTGCACGCAATAGGAAACTACACTCTTACTCTCTATCCAGAAAAGAAAGTGCTGTACGTTTCCAGCGAAGAATTTACCAACTGGTTTATTAACGCACTTCGAGATCAGCAAGTGCACACGTTCAAAGATCAATTCCGCAATATCGATGTGCTTCTTATTGACGATATTCAATTTATTTCTAATAAAGATCAAACTCTCGACGAATTTTTCCATACGTTCAACGCTCTTTCAAATGCAAATAAACAAATCGTTATCACCTCCGATGTGGCACCAAAACTCCTTACTGGTTTTGAAGACCGTATGATTTCGCGCTTTGCATCAGGAATTACTGCAAGTATTGATCTTCCTAATCTCGAGACGCGCATTGCTATTCTTGATAAAAAAGCAGCTGCAGAAAATATCGATATTCCACGCGAAGTTGTGGAATATATCGGCACTCATATGACTTCAAATGTGCGTGAAATGGAAGGAGCTTTACGCCGCGTCACAGCATACGCCGATTTAGCGCATCATCCGATCACTCTCGATATGGCTGAACTTGTGCTCAAAGATATGATTTCTGATGCTGCTGCTCTGACTATCACTGCGGGAATTATTATGAGCCAAACCGCCTCTTATTTTAATATCACACTTGATAATCTTATTTCTCCTACTCGCAGCCGAACAGTGACGACTCCTCGGCATATAGCTATGTATCTATGCAGAGAAATGACGGATCTTTCTCTCCCGAAAATTGCAGAAGCATTTAATCGCCGCGATCACACCACAGTGATTAATGCTGTACGAAACGTAGAAAAAAAACTTGCCGAAAACCAAAACATTTATAATCTAGTCACTGAACTTTCAAGCAAAATAAAGCACGCTGCCACCGAACAAGCATTACAAAGTGAATAACTCATAGATATTTGTGGATAAATATTGTTTTTCTGTGTCTATTTTTTATATGAAAATGTCTCATTCACAGATTGCTAACTTTATCCACATCTTCTATCCACGAGTTATCCATATCTGAAAACGTTGATTTTAAGCCATAAAACTCTGTTATCCACAATATTCGCAGTGCCTACTATAACTACTACATATATAGAAACTTTTTCTTCATGCCGCCACCCATGCGAATAACTTTCTGTGAACATCGTATTTCTCGCGTAAACTAGCATCAGATACTAAGAAAGCAGGAACTATGAAACTTCAAGTTGATAACAGTGTTTTTTCTGACGCAGTTAGTTGGGTTGCACGCACAATTCCACATCGTCCAGCTCACCCTACGCTTGCTGGATTAAAAATTGTTGCCGATGGAGAAGGAAAAGTAGCATTAAGCTCACGAGATTCTGATATAGATTCTCGTGTATATATTGACGCAGAAGTTATAGACGAGGGAGAAGTTCTCGTCAATGGCAAATTACTTGCAGATATTTGCCGATCGCTACCTCAGCAGCCCATCGAATTTTCAATGGATGGTAATAAAGTTGATATTGAGTGTGGGTCTACGCACTTTTCCATGAAAGTTATGTCGATGGAAGATTATGTGGATATGCACGAACGTCCGCCTCTAGTTGGGACAGTAGATGGAGCTGTATGGCAAGAAGCTGTGCAGCAAGTGACGATTGCAGCATCGCATGATGATACTCTTCCCATGCTTGTGTCTGTTTGCATTGAAATTGAAGGCGATACAATCACTCTTATGGCAACAGACCGATATCGTCTTGCCGTCAAAGAAATTTCATGGAAACCAGAAGATCCTACTATTTCGCAAAGAATTTTAGTGCGTGCTTCTCGTTTGCTCGATATTGCAAAAGCTCTCGGTTCTGCTGGTCCTGTATCTCTTTGCCTCAACGATACACAAGCTCCAACTCTTATAGGATTTTCTGCTGTGGGCAAGCATAATACAGTACAGCTTATTGATGGTGAGTATCCGCAAGTGATTTCGCTTTTCCCAGAAAATGTAGAGGGATATGCAGTGATGGATCGCGCAGAGCTAAGTGAAGCTATTAAACGTGCTCGCCTAGTTGTAGAAAAAAATTCTGCAGTTCGATTGGCTTTTTCGCAAGATCAGCTCATTCTTGAAGCAGGGCATGGTGATGCTGCGCAAGCATCCGAGGCTCTCGCTGCAAACGTCTCTGGCTCAGATATTGCGATGGCATTCAATCCTGTCTTCTTGCAAGACGGTTTAAGCGTGATGGATTCACAGCTGGTTCGTCTGGCATACACACAAGAGAGCAAACCTGCTGTTCTCACAGAAGAAAAAGATGAAAATGCCGAACAGTCTTCATTCCGCTTGCTTCTTATGCCAATTCGCACGTACGGATCGCGATAATTCGGCACGTATCAACGATAGGCTGCGCACGCTGTGTATATTTCTGATCTTTCGCTGCATAATTTTCGGTCGTATCGAGAACTTGTGCTTCATTGTGAACCAGGAATTACTGCTTTTGTAGGAGAAAACGGTCAAGGTAAAACGAATATTGTTGAAGGAATTGAATATCTTTCTACATTTTCTTCTCATCGTGTGAGTTCAGTTTCTGCGCTTGTGCAGCAAGGAGCAGAAGCAGCAGTTATTCGAGCACGAGTGAATAATGATGAACGCACAGCATTACTCGAGTTGGAAATCTATTCAGGCAGAGCAAATCGTGCGCGTCTCAATCGCGGGCAAGTGCGGCCTAGCGAAATCTTAGGGCTTGTACGGACAGTCGTATTTGCACCTGAAGATTTAGCTTTAGTGACGGGAGATCCAGCAACTCGCAGGAAATTTCTCGATACGTTGATGATTCAGATACGCCCTAAAATGCGAGCAATTAAAGCTGATTATGAAAAAGTGCTTCGCCAGCGGGCAGCTCTTTTGAAAACTTTAGGAAAGCAACGCAGGCGCGGGCAGAATATCGATACTGCAATACTCGATGTGTGGGATTCAAAACTTGTGGATCTCGGCTCTCAAATTATTTCTGCACGCTCACAAATAGTGGCGGATCTAGAGCCTCATGTTGAGTATTACTATCACGCTGTTTCTGCAGCTAGTGCTTGTGTAAAAATTAAGTATGAAGCAAACATCACTGCCGATAAAAATGCGCAGGTAGCATCACTGCTTGATATGAGTGATAGTGAAAAGATTAAAGAGGCATTTATTGCTGCTGTGCATAATGCTCGCCGTAAAGAAATAGATTCTGGGCTTAATCTGGTAGGGCCTCATCGAGACGAGCTTCTTTTGAATTTAGGCTCACTTCCAGCAAAAGGTTATGCTTCGCATGGTGAAAGCTGGAGTTATGCTTTAGCGCTTAAACTCGCTTCCTGGCAGGTGCTGCGCACGAGCGAGTGGCTTGCTTGGAGCGATGGAGATGAGCCGATTCTTATTTTAGATGACGTCTTCGCTGAGCTGGATTCGCGCAGACGTGAACGTCTTGCAGATATTATTAAACCTGCTCAGCAGGTTTTTATCACTGCTGCTGTTGGTGATGATTTGCCACCGCATCTAGAAGCACACCGCTTTTATGTTCATGGCGGCGAGGTGACGGCTGATGAACGAAAGTAGAGCAAGCATCGTCACTCATGCGAGAGAGCAAGCAGCACAAAAAAACGGTGATGTACTTCCGCTTCGGTTGCTTGAGAATGTGCGAATTATGGCACAACAGCAGGGATGGGTGCGCCGCAGAAAAGAAAGTCATCGTACAACTGAGGATATTCATAAGCAAGAGAGCCATCTGGGAGATGACGTTTTTGTGCCAGTTCCAGGGCAGGATGTGGGATCAGGAGCGCGAGCGAGCTGGCGTGATCCTCATCCTCTTGGAATGCTGCTTGATGCCGCAATTCGTGAACGAGGAATGACGACACTGCTCGATGTGGCGTCAATGAGTAACCGTTGGGAAGAGGTTGCTGGTAAACATATTGCTCAACATTCAAAAGTTGAAGAATTTACAGATACAGGTGTGTTGACTATTCGTACTCGCACAGTAGGGTGGGAGACGCAGCTGCGTGCGCTTACTGCAGCAATCGATCAGCGGCTGGCTGAGGTTCTCGGTGAAGGCGTCGTCAAAGAAATCATTATTAAAGGACCGCATCAGCGTTCGTGGAAACATGGAGCATATTCGGTGCCAGGTAGAGGACCGCGAGATACATACGATTAAGAAACTCATCTTTTCGTGATGCGCATTGTCTGTATATGAAGTTTGTAATAGTGAAATCTCTGAAAACGGCAGTAAACGCGCTATAATGGTCTGCAGTGGCGAAATGGTATCCCCCTACCAAAACGCTTGAAAAACACGACAGCGGCTATTACGTGCACGATTGAGAGATAGCGCACATTTTCGCTGTTGTACATAACTGCCACGCCAGCAATTATCACGCTGGCACTGCATAGTGAGTACACGGCTCCTATGCGAGGCACGAAGGAGAGAAGCGGCGTGACGGAGAATAATCCCGAAAAGAACGAACATTATAATGCCGGAGATATTACCGTGCTCGAAGGGCTTGAAGCTGTGCGCAAACGCCCTGGTATGTATATCGGCTCTACAGGCGAGCGCGGGCTTCACCATCTTGTCTACGAAGTGGTTGATAACTCGGTTGATGAGGCTCTCGCAGGTTATTGCGATCATATCGAGGTGACGCTTCAAGATGATGGCGCTGTGAGAGTGGAAGATAATGGACGCGGTATTCCAGTTGATATTCACCCCACAGAAGGTGTTTCAGCAGTGCAGGTTGTGATGACTGTACTGCATGCTGGCGGTAAATTTGGCAATGGTTCGTATGCCGTTTCTGGCGGTTTGCACGGTGTGGGTATTTCTGTGGTGAACGCTTTGAGCACCCGTATGGAAACCGAAGTTCATCGAGATGGATACGTATGGCGAATTTCTTACGAAAACGGCGTGCCAACTGCTCCGCTTGAAAAAGGAGAAGCGACTGATCGCACTGGAACGACGCAAACCTTTTGGCCGAATCCAGAAATTTTTGAAACCACTGATTTTGATTTTGAAACTCTGCGCAAGCGTTTCCATCAGATGAGTTTCTTGAATAAAGGTTTGCGCATTACCCTCATAGACGAGCGGTCTTCTGCAGTTGCTGAAGGTGACGAAGTCACTGGCGATGCTCTCGGTGAAGAAGATAACCCGAAACCTGGGCACTCCGAAGTGAGCTACAAGTATGACGGCGGTTTACTCGATTACGTAAAGCATCTTGTGCATACAAAAAAAGCTGATTCTATTCATCCAGAGCCGATTTACTTTGAAGCAGAAGACACAGAAAAGAAAATTTCTGTAGAAATCGCTATGCAGTGGACGAGTGCATACAGCGAATCTCTGCACACATTTGCAAACACAATCAATACAACAGAAGGCGGTACTCACGAAGAAGGTTTCCGTACTGCACTTACGTCTGTTATCAACAAATATGCTCGCGATAAGAATTTACTAAAAGAAAAAGATCCAAATCTTTCTGGCGAAGATATACGTGAGGGGCTTACAGTTGTCATTTCTGTGAAAATTGCTGAGCCTCAGTTTGAAGGGCAGACCAAGACTAAGCTCGGCAATACTGAGGTGCGCACATTCGTGCAGCAACAGACCTACAAATTCCTTACCGACTGGCTGGATATGCATCCGAGCGATGGTAAGGAAATTATTCGAAAAGCAACTCAGGCTTTCTCTGCTCGCCAAGCTGCCCGCAAAGCACGTGAAGCTACTCGCCGCAAGAGTGTGCTTGAATCGGCGTCAATGCCAGGAAAGCTTAAGGATTGCACAAGCCGTAAGCCAGAGGAATGCGAAGTATTTATTGTGGAGGGTGATTCCGCTGGTGGCAGTGCCGTCAATGGGCGTGATCCGAAACACCAGGCAATTATGCCAATTCGTGGCAAAATCTTGAACGTAGAGAAAGCACGACTTGATCGTGCGCTCAGCTCAGATACGATTCAAGGGTTGATCACAGCGTTTGGTACTGGCGTTGGAGAAGAATTCGATATTGCCAAACTTCGCTATCACAAGATTGTTTTTATGGCTGATGCAGACGTTGATGGGCAGCATATTGCAACGCTCCTGCTCACACTCGTCTACCGCTATATGCGCCCACTGATCGAGCAAGGGCATATATATATTGCTATGCCTCCGCTCTACCGAATTAAATGGACGAATTCGCAGCATGATTATGTGTTTTCTGATAAAGAACGTGATGCTGTGCTTGCGGCAGGTTTGGCAGCTGGAAAGAAATTGCCAAAAGCTGAAGGTCAAGGAATCCAGCGCTATAAAGGTTTGGGCGAGATGAATGCTGAGGAACTCTGGGAGACGACGATGGATCCCGAGACGCGCACGCTCAAGCAAGTGAGTATTGGTGAAGCAGCGGAAACCGATGAGACTTTTTCGCTGCTTATGGGCGAAGATGTGGCGTCACGCCGCTCATTTATTCAGCGAAACGCACACGATGTGCGATTCCTCGATATTTAAAGCGTCGCCTATCGCATGCGATGTATTAAACGTAACGAATCAAGAAACGAAGCAAAGCGAGAACCGTGAGCGAAAAGAACGAGACTGAAGAGCTGAACGAGGGCGAAAGCACCTACAAGCACGGCAATATCAAGGAAGTTGATCTTCAAAAAGAAATGGAGACCAGCTATCTCGATTATGCCATGAGTGTGATTGTGGGTCGCGCTCTTCCAGACGTGCGTGACGGCATGAAACCTGTGCACCGCCGTGTAATTTACGCGATGTGGAACGGCGGTTTCCGCCCAGACGCAAGTTTTAATAAAAGCGTCAAAATCGTAGGTGAAGTGATGGGGCAGTATCACCCGCATGGAGACGCTGCCATTTACGATACGATGGTTCGCCTCGTGCAGCCATGGAGTATGCGTTATCCGCTTGTTGCTGGGCAGGGTAACTTCGGTACGGCTGGTGATTTGGGCGCTGCAGCTCCGCGTTATACTGAGGCTCGCATGGCTCCGCTAGCGATGGAGATGGTGCGAGATATTGCGGAAGAAACCGTTGATTTTGAGCCAAACTTCGATGGTTCCGTGATGGAGCCTACTGTGCTGACGTCTCGTATTCCTAATCTGCTTATCAACGGTTCAGAAGGTATTGCCGTTGGTATGGCGACCCGCATTCCGCCACACAATTTGCGCGAAGTCGTAGCAGGTGTGCAGTGGTATTTAGAAAATCCTGAGGTTTCTCGCGATGAACTTCTGCACGCATTGATGGAACGGGTAAAAGGGCCTGATTTCCCTACAGGTGCGACGATTCTTGGCAAAAAAGGCATCGAAGATATGTATCGCACTGGGCATGGTTCGATTACCCAGCGTGCCGTCACTGAGATTGAAGAGGTTAATGGGCGTCAGTGTATCGTCGTCACTGATCTTCCTTATCAAGTGAATCCAGACCGTTTGCTCGACAAAATGGTAGAAGGCATCAAAGATGGTCGCTTGCCTGGTATTGCCGATATTCGAGATGAAAGCTCCGGGCGAGCTGGGCAGCGTATCGTCATCGTTTTGAAGCGTGACGCTGTGGCGAAAGTCGTTTTGAATAATCTCTATAAACACACTCAGCTGCAAAATAATTTCCCAGCAAATATGCTCGCACTGGTTGATGGGGTGCCTCGCACGCTCTCACTTGATGGCTTTGTGTACCATTGGGTGCAGCACCAGATTGAGGTGATTCGCCGGCGCACAGTCTTCCGTTTGAAGAAGATTGAAGAACGGTTAATGATTTTGGAGGGCTTGGTAAAGGCGCTCGATGCGCTCGATGCTGTGATTGCTCTGATTCGCCGTTCGCAAACTCCAGAAGAAGCCCGCAATGGGTTGATGGATCTGCTTGGGATCAATGAGATTCAAGCGGATCATATTCTTGCTATGCAGCTTCGCCGCTTGGCAGCATTAGAACGTTTGAAGATTCTGCAGGAAAAAGAAGAAAAAGAGGCTCTGCGCGAAGATTATAAAGATATTCTTGCCAAACCAGAGCGGCAACGCAGCATTGTGAGCACTGAGCTTGCGGAGATCGTTGATAAATATGGTGACGATCGCCGTACCGTGATTGTGCCCTTTGATGGAGAAATGACGGAAGAAGATCTTATTCCTGAAGAAGACGTCGTCGTGACGATTACCCGTTCTGGTTTCGTCAAACGTACAAAGGTGTCTGAATATCGTGCTCAGCATCGTGGCGGCAAGGGTATTAAAGGCACTACTTTGCGCGGAGATGACGTGGTGGAGCATTTTGGGATTGGTTCCACTCACGATTGGCATTTGTTCTTCACAAACCAAGGGCGCGTCTATCGAGTAAAAGGCTATGAACTGCCAGAAGGGTCGCGCGAGAGTAAAGGGCAGCACATCGCGAATTTGCTTGCTTTCCAGCCAGATGAAAAAATCGCTTCTGCAATTTCACTGCGCGATTATCAGCAGGCTCAATATTTGGTGCTTGCTACAAAGTTTGGCTACGTGAAGAAGACTCGTTTAGCTGATTATGATTCTGCGCGAGCAGCAGGATTGATTGCTATTAACCTCAAAGAAAATGTGCATGGAGAGCTTGATCAAGTGGTGAGCGCTCGGCTTATCAATGAGGGTGACGATCTCTTGCTCGTCTCTCGTAAGGGTATGAGTGTGCGGTTCACGGCAAGCGATGAGGCGTTGCGACCGATGGGACGCGCAACGAGCGGCGTCACGGGCATGAAATTCCGTCGAGGCGATTCTTTGCTGACGATGGACGTGATTCGCCCTGAATCCGAAGTGTTTGTTGTCACTGAAGGCGGCTTTGCAAAACGAACCTCGGTGGATCAGTATCGCGTGCAGGGGCGCGGCGGGCTTGGGATTAAGGTAGCAAATCTCGTTGAAGCACGCGGCGATCTTGTGGGTGCTTTGATTACTCAACCAGACGACGAAATTTTGGTGATTATGAGTGGTGGGAAAGTTGTTCGCTCGCGTGTGGATGAAGTGAATCTCACTGGCCGCAATACTCAGGGAGTCACCTTCGCTCGCCCTGATGGAGACGATAAGGTGATTGCAATTGCTTTGAATCTTGATAAGGAATCAGAGGAAGATTCGAGTGAAAATCAGGCAGGGAGTACGCAAAGCGTGAGTGAAGAAACTACTCAAGACGAGCAAAACGCGGTAGTCTCGAAGTAGCTCACTAAACAATGCTTAGAAATTGGCGATATTTGAATGAATCGGAGAAGATCCATGGCTTCTGAAACGAAGAAAATATCAGTCGGAACGAAGCGGCCCGTTGGTATTCGCCGTGTGAAAATGACGATTTCACGCGTCGATCCATTGAGTGCACTTAAAATTTCGTTCCTTGTGTCTGTGGCACTCGGCATCATGATTGTGGTGGCGTCTGTTGTGCTGTGGCTGCTGTTTGACGCAATGCACGTGTGGAGCGGTATTAACGATCTGCTTGTGCAGCTCAATAATGAGCAGGTGCTAAAACTTGGGCAGTTCTTACAGTTCGGGCGCTTGATTCCATTTTCTGTGGCTGTGGCTGTGGTCGAGGTTATTTTGATGACTGCTCTTGGCACGGTGATGGCGCTTATTTTCAACGTGATTGCTATGCTCGTAGGTGGTATGCATATTACCGTCACCGATGAGTGAGCAATGAGTTGCGCTGATGAATGAGCGCAAAAGGAAACTTGTGCAAAAGGCAACTTCGCGAGAGCTGCGCAGGAGCGTATCGAGCTATCGTGAACCCTTGAGTACCTGCTCGCTTTCATTAACGTGATCTACGCCAAGGTGGATTGATTTGGCAAAATCGCCTGTAGTGAATTAACCTAGTGGAGCATGCTTATAGCGAGCAGCAAAGGGCCTATAGCTCAGTTGGTTAGAGCGCCACACTGATAATGTGGAGGTCGATGGTTCGAGTCCATCTAGGCCCACGCTTAGGAGATTTTAATCTTGGTATTTACTGGAGATTGAAAAAACCGAAGGCATGCTCAGAATTTTTAGAGTTTTGAGCAAAATCGCGAAAGTCAAACTTTCAAAAGTATTTTGAAAGTGAATGGCTAACGTATAGAGGAGATTTTCAATGAAGAAGGCAGTGATCTTGATTGCTTCGGCAGTTATTGGTTACGCGCTTTTCTTGAAAGTTTCTGAAGTGGTTCAGAGCCAGTCGATGTGGCATTCGGTGGCTGATCCGCTACAATAGTTTCATACGGGGCATTGGCGCAGCTGGTAGCGCATCTGCTTTGCAAGCAGAGGGTCAAGGGTTCGAGTCCCTTATGCTCCACCAAAGTGACATATCCGAATCTTTTGCCAATTGGCATGGATTCGGATTTTTGTTTTATGGAAGAAATTGAAACAAATTGAAACCTAGGGAGAATCGCTACTTAAGGCAATTCTCCCTCTTTTTATATAGAGGTATTATCCAAAATTGGTTATTGGAGAGAATTTAGGGCTATAGCTCACAAGTATTGGTGTTGGAATTTTTGTTGCCGCTTAGCCTGTGAAAGGTGAAAGGTTTGAGAGGGGGAGGAAATATCACTTTATTTCCTCCCCCTCTGTTACTTTTATTTTCTTGATGTTGAAGTAGCTTTTAGGAAGTTTCTTTTTCGGTTTCGGGTATGTGGGGATGATTATGTAGGTGTATTTCTTGCTGCAGTATAGAGATAAAAACAGTGAAAGCTGCTGTGAGGAATATGCATAAACCAGATGGGATGAGTACTGCTGCGTTGAGTTCGTGCTCTAGGGCTGCTAATAGCACTGGAATAGAGATAAACACGAGAGTTTGAATAAAGAGAATTTTTGTGAGTAGATTCAATATCCACTGTATATTTTTCTTTACTGCAAAAACGATGATGCTTATCATCGCAAAAATGAGCGGAAGCGGAGTGAGAGTCATCAACGGAACAAAAAATGATTCGTAATGTAGCTCTTTTCCTTGCGTAGCATACATGTTGTGCGTCATTTCATTTAATGCACACATCAACCCGATAAGATGCACGAGCGCTAATGATGCACACACCATAAGGACAACATATTTTCTCGATACTGGCGTAGGCGTCACGATATTTGTAGAGGTAGACATAATCCAGATTCCTTAAACATTGAAGAGATACCCTAGCATTAACCAACTAGTCGAGGATCAATAGCATAGTAGTCATATGTAAACTGTGTTTTCGGAGCTTGAGAATCAATACTATCCGTTGCCCATACCGTATCAACAACACCAGCTTTCCAAGAATTACTCTTGAACACTGCGTTTGATTTAGCAGTTCCTAAAATTTTTCCATCTCTTTTATATGTGAGTGTTGTTTGTATGATCCTTTTCCCCGAATAAACATCACCTCCAGCTTGCGTTGTGCCCCGATAATGTAAGTACCCAATTTCTTGATTTCTCACCCAGCTATTTCCCCAGTTTACGTACATATCGTGGTAGGGCCACCAGTCTTTAGACTGATATTTATTGTGTGCTTTTGCTAAATTGCCACTGATCTGATGGTGCTCAAGACCATCTTTGGCCGTATAAATTTTTCCATCGATAGTAATTGGATTGGGATTTACATCCACTGTTTCTTGACAGTTATCTACAGCTAACGTTTGGCATATATTTATTTGTTGATTTTCTGATCCAGATTGATATGCAAGGGCAGTGCAAGGAAAACACATCAGCCCTGAAACACTTATAACTGTTGCGTATATTTTTATCCTTAAATTTTTCATGATAATTCTTTCTGTATATCGTCTACACGATATCGATTTCGATTAAAAATAATTAAGACAGCCACAAAATGCGTGAGAGAGTGTGAGTAATAAAACATCACACTAAGTGTTCATCCAGCAGGGATATCCGCATAGGCCACAACACTCAGATAACCTAAACCACCATAGTATTTGATATGTGCATAACTATACTTTAGGCAGGTTGTAAATATCAATGAATTGTGCGTATAAAGCACAGATCGGGTGCGAGTATGCGAAGAAAAGCATTAAGCGATTTGCATTTAATCCAAAATATTATGTATATATTGGTAATCATTTTAGTAAGTTTCTTGGTGCCTGGGTTTTTGTAGTTGTGTGGGTGGTACGGAGTTTTCAATGTGATACACGTGGCTTTACATTAAACCTAGGTTAGGCTAGCCTAAGTTTAGCTTGAGAATTGAAGCTAAAAACTATATGCAATTCACTTACGAAGGTACTGTTCGTTGGTCGTGCAGATGCTATAAGTGTTCGCTGTTTCTTCTTGTGAGAGCTGTAATTTTATGTATTGATAAAAGATAGGAGAATAATGACTCGCAGACTTAATGCGGTTGCTGTATGCGCGATACTTGCCGTGGCTGGAACGTCACTTGCAGGATGTAGTATCGGAAAAGAGAAAAATGAAGGAGATACTAATGCTGCAAAGGGAAAAAATAATGTTGTGAAAGTTGTTGCAACTACCACGCAGATTTGCGATTACGTGACGCAGATTGCCAGCGATAAATCCGCTGATGCAACGCTGGCTTTCACTAAGATGGATTCTGCTGGAAAAGTAACTCATTCTGGAGCTGCCAAAGATAAAGCGCAATCAGAAATTGATTTGACGTGTCTTCTTGCTCCTAATGCGAGTGCGCACGAACACGAAATGACTACAGAGCAAGCAAAAGCACTTTCCGCTGCGGACGTTATGCTTGTTTCTGGTGTTGATTTAGAGCACTTCTTAGATTCAACAGTGAAAGCTACTGGTTTCAAAGGAACGATGGGCGTCACTACTGGAATTTTGACCGCAAAAGAAATAGATGACGAAAAATCAGTGCTCGCTCAGGAAAAAGATCTTCCATACACCATTGATCGCGGAGTAGAAAAAGTAAAAGTTGAAAAATGGCCTTTCCCGCCTGAAGATGGAGAAGAGCCAGAATTTTCTTATGACCCGCATGTGTGGACAAGCCCGAAAAATGCCGCAGTTCAGGTGCGCAATATCGGCGCAATTTTGAATAAAGTTTCTCCTGAAAATAAAGAATTATTCACAAAGCATGTAGAGAAGTATTCGGCTGCTTTGGCGGATCTTGATGCTTGGGTAAAAGAGTCAATCGATTCGGTAGCAAAAGAGCATCGAGTACTTTTTACTTCGCATGATGCTTTTGGCTATTTCTCTAAAACATATGGCATTGATTTCATTGGTGCCGCTCTTTCCGATTTCAATGAACAGCAAGATGCGACAGCGAAGCATATTCAAGAAGCTGCAGAAGAAGTGAAGAAATCTGGAGCACTCGCACTTTTTGCTGAGAACTCTAATAATTCAAAATCGATTGAGGCAGTGGCAAAAGCTGCAGGCGTAAAAGCAGTGATTGGAGACGATGCGCTTTACGGCGATTCTTTAGGCGTAGTTGGATCGGAAGGGGAAACCTACACGGGATCAATTCTGCACAATGTAAAGACTATTGTTAATGCTTGGTCGGGGCATCTTGCAGAAATTCCTGCTTCATTGAAGTAAATACACGTAGTAGAGGTGTGAGGTCGAGGTTGCCAACAATGCAAACGCAGTATGTAGCAAAATTTATTGATGCTCAGTTTGGCTATCAAGGAAAGTCAGTGCTTACGGATCTGAATTTGACGATTGCTCCTGGAGAGGCAGTGGCTTTGATTGGTCCGAATGGTTCAGGAAAGACGACTCTTCTTCGCGGAATTTTACATTCAGCGCAGAACCTTGGCGGATCTATGGAAATCAATGCCAGCAATATTGGTTATGTTCCACAGTCTGCAAATCTCGACCTCACATTTCCCGTCACTGCTAAAAAAGTTGTTGAGATGGGAGTATATGCTCATGTGCGATCCTTTGGGCGACTGCCGAAAAAATATCAGCAAAAAATTCATGAAGTTTTATTAGATGTTGGTATGGCGGAATTTTCCGATAAACATTTCGGCAGTCTTTCTGGAGGGCAGCGCCAGCGAATTCTATTGGCACGAGCTTTAGTATCTGATCCTCAGCTTATTTTATTAGATGAGCCTTTTAATGGTTTAGATGAGCAAAATCGCAGAAAATTACTTGAGATCATCGAGCAGGTGAAAGCTAATAGAGTTTCCGTTATTGCTTCCACGCATGATCTATCTCTTGCACGAAAGACGTGCGACTGCGCTTTGCTGCTTGCTGGAAAGCAGATCGCATATGGTCCTGTAGAGCAAGTTCTCAACTCTGAAACCGTAGCTTTTGTGTACGGTGATACGCGTGAGGGTGAATCGTGCTTGTCGAAATAGTAGCTGAGGTGCTGGAGCAGCTGCGTCTCGTATTTGGCGAAGTATATGGATTGCAGACAATAGCTGCCGAAATGTTTTTCTTTCGTCCGTTTATTCTGCTTGTAGTTCTTGGTGTCACTGCTGGCGTCGTAAGCGTTATTGTTAATCTGCAGCAGCTTGAATTTAATACTGAGGCAACAGTTCACGCGATTTTTCCTGGGATTGTTGCGGGAGCGGTCTTTTTAGGGATTGAGAAAATAAATGTGGGCGCTGCAGTCGTTGGAGTGTTCGTTGTTGCGGCATTGACGTGGAATACCTGGCGAAAGACGGAGCAAACGTCACATAGCAGCGGAAAAAGTAACGCAGAAGCTGGAACAGCAATTATTTTAACGTCATTTTTTGCTGTTGGTGTGGTGCTTTCTCTAAAAAAAGGCGATATGTCGGGTCAGCTTGAAGCACTAATGTTTGGGCGGCTGCTTGAAGTTACTGATGAACGTGCTGTGCAGTCGATAATTGCGTGTCTGATTGCTTTGTGTGCACTTGGTTTCACATGGCGCAAACAAATTTTTGTGGCATTTGATCGTGATGGGGCCAGAGTAAGTGGAATAAACATTTTCGCGATAAATTTCGTTGCCAATATGGCAATTGCTGCAGTTGTGATTGCTGGAGCTTCTGCAATTGGCACGCTTCTCGTGATCGGATATTTAATTGTCCCTGGTGCAGTTGGAAAAATGCTGTGCTCAAATACGCGCACGATGTGTATAGTTTCGATATTTGTTGGTGTTTTGGGTGGTTACGCTGGAATGCTTTTTATGAATCTACCGAGTTCACATCCAATTTCTCCGCAGGGAACAGTAGCTTTGAGTGTGGTTGGAATCTTTTTCGTTTCTTTAGGTGTGCGTGCAATATTTCGAGAAATTTCTAAACACACAAAAATTCGCCGCATTGAGGCTTAGAAAGCGTGGATTGTTGAATGTTTGAAATTTTACTTTTCCCGATGATTGAACTTTTCCTCATTGGCATATTGAGCGGAATTGTGGGAGTACTTGCAATACTTCGTTCACGGATATTCTTTTCAGAATCAATAAGTCATGCCACCTTTCCTGGAGCAATTATTGGGGTAGCAATAGGAAATGCTGTGATGAGTGCGCGCGGAAATACCGATCAAGGTGTGCTTTCTCTTTGGCTTTTTGCTGGTGCGATCGTCATGTGCGTTTTACTTTCCGTATTGATGAATATGCTTGCAAAAATTCCAGAGCTTTCTTCCCAAGCCAGTGCTGGAATTATCCTAACGTTTGGATTTTCTCTGGGGTATTTTTTGAATAAATGGTTTAGTCCGCTTCCGTTAAATATAGAAAGTTTTCTCACTGGATCGCTTCTGCACGTCAACCAGTTAGATATTCTTGTTGCATTATGTGTGCTGTGTCTGGTTTTGATAGTTCTGGCATTCTACGGGAAAAAGCTCGTATTTTATTGTTTTGATTCCGATGCTTTTGCTGTGGCTCGCCATAATTGCGTATTTGCCGAAATGGTTATTCTTGCAATAATCGTGATGACGATTGTGGCAATGATTCCTGCGGTTGGCACGATTTTATCAATCGCACTATTAGCTGCTCCTGCCGCATGCGTAAAGCCTTTTGTCCGTTCGGTAGGTTCATTTTTTATTGCTGCGCCAATTTGCGGGGTAGCAATCGGAATGAGCGGTTTATTCGTTGCGGTATATTTTAATCTTTCTACGGGAGGAAGTATCGCAGTGTTGGCAGGGGTGTGCTATTTTCTCTCGCGCTGCCTATGCGCTTTACGCATATTTCCAAAATAGAATTTTTGATGAAATATCACGATAAGGAAGAGTTTTAGAGTTTCTTATTGAGATACAGAAAATTTATGTGCAGATATTTTATTTTCGGTATTTTTCTCGAAAACTTTCAACTGATGGGAAAATTTCAGATGTACGTGCCGTTTGCGCAAGATCATCTAGAAGAGTATCTAAACCTTCGCGCAGCGCACCTAAACAAATAGCACGTGCACCCAGAGCGGATACAGAGACTTCTGGCATAATCGGGCATATACGGTGAAGATTATCTTTGAAACGATCTAAAAACTGTTTTGCATATATCGAGTATTTTCCACCGATAACAACATGGGAAGGAGCTAAAGCGAGAATCATCGCTGCTGCTCCTAAAGAGAGCGCATCTGCGAAATCGTCAACGAAATCCTGTGCTCGAGTATCTTCATGAGCGTGTTCAAACATTGAGGTTCGGGAGGGAACGGGTTCTTTTCGGTAAAGCTTGTGTGCATGAGTTCCTTCTTCAATTTCACGCCAGCGCAAGACGCCTAGCTCACCGATCAATCCTGCGCCTCCGAGAAAGCCGCGATGGATGCGACCTCCGATAATAGATGCGGCGCCTGTTCGTTCTCCGCAGAGGATATAGACAACCTCATTATGCCCTTCAGCTGCTCCTTGCCACGCTTCTCCAAGTGCGCCTAGTGCGCAGTCGCCAGAAACGATTGTGCGGCAGCCAAGATTAGAGGAGATTTGGCTTTCTATATCGCTCCCTTCCCAGCCAGGCATTCCTTTACCGCCGAAGTATTCAACCACGCCATCATTGATGACACCTGGTGAGGCAACCGAGCACAAGGTCACGTTGCTTATATGTAAGCCGATACGCGAAATAATGCTTTTTCCTAGTTCAACGGCAGCGGCAATTCGTTTTCCAGATGGCATATCTGCTGAAAGTTCACATGTTTCCTCTGCAAGCACTTCTGCGCGTGTATTGCATAGCATCGCTGTGCAATGGTGGGCGCCAATATCTAATCCGAGAACGCACATTGCTTTATCATCGAGTATCCATCTAACTGCTGGGCGCCCAAAAGCGTTTTCTGGCTCTAGCTGTTTGAGCCATCCTAGATTGTCGAGATCTAGCACGATACTTTCTGTTGCTGGTCTCGTCACGCCTATATTTTCTGCAATTTCACTAATAGTTCTGGGTTTTTGTATGAGATATTGCCATGTGGAAAGCAGATTGACTCGGCGTTGTACTCTGCGTGTAACTGCAGGTGTTCGTTTAGGTTTAGAAATGTTTGACATACATAAGAAACTAACGTAATAATATGTTAGAAGCAAGTTAAATGTGTTTCTTATCACGCAAAGATGTAAAACTTGTGAGTACAGGCACGGAGGCAATGATGCCATACAGTGAAACGACAGCTGAAACGACGATGCGGAAAACAACGCCAATATCTATCTGGGGAAAAATCGTTCACGGTAAGAGTTTTCACTGTAAAAGTGACGCATGGGCGGCAATGCTCTTTTTAGCTCCAGCACTTCTCGGTTTCATCGTCTTCTACTTCATTCCAATTGTGCGTGGGATATATATGTCTTTTACCGATTGGAATCTGCTTGAAGAAGCTCGGTGGATCGGGTTCGATAATTATATTCGTTTACTCTCAGACACAACATTTCTCAATGCGATTAAGGTGACGATTATTTACGTCGTAGTAAATATCTCCACGCAAACCATTCTTGGTTTGGGAATTGCCTTCCTTATGCAAAAAATTTCACAATCCACCTTGATTCGATCAGTGCTTCTCTTGCCGTGGCTGGTTCCAAACGTCACTATTGCTGCTATTACTCTTTTTGTTCTCGATCCAACAGTCGGCCTTCTCAATCATCTTATTGGGTTTATTGGTGCTGGGCCGATATCGTTTTACGGCAATCCAGATATAGCCATATACACAGTTGCACTCGTAAATTCATGGCGAAATATGGGATATACAGGTCTTTTGCTATTTGCTGGAATGCAAACAATACCGAATATGATCTATGAAGCGGCAGAAACTGAGGGAGCTTCATCGTGGCAAACGTTTTACCATGTAACTCTTCCGCTTTTACGCCCTATTTTAGTCATGGTGATTGTGGTATCCATGATTGGATCATTTCAGATTTTCGATACGGTTTCAGTGGCTACTTCAGGCGGACCTGGAAATTCTACCCGTGTTATTTATCTGTATATTTACGAAAAAGCTTTTGAACAATTTGATATGGGATACGCCTCTGCTATGGCGGTTGTGCTTATGTTGGCGTTAGTTGTGGTCACGATTATTCAACTCCGGCTCGCTCGCTCTAACGAATCAGATATGAACTGACTTCACAGAAAAGAAAGTACGATGATGTATACAGCGCAGAAGAGAAACAGGCGAATGCAGCCTGTAATGACACAAAAAGTGGTAGGGTGGAGTCTGCTTATCCTGCTTATTATCGTCACCATCCTTCCTCTCGTGTGGGCAGTGCGGACAGCACTTACTCCAAATTCAGATATTTTCTCAGGTGATTATTCACTAATTCCTGAAAATGCTACGTTAATCAATTTCCAGCGAGTTCTTGGTATGACGACACCTGAAGAAAACATCGCCGCAGGAGGGACTGGCGCAACAATTAATTTTTGGCTCTATATGCGAAACTCCTTACTTTTTGTGGCTGTTTTAGTGTGTGCGCAGGTAGTTACCTCAACAATGGCTGCCTATGCTCTCTCTCGTTTACATTTCCGTGGCCGTGATACTATTTTTGTCACCCTTCTTGTTGCTTTAATGATCCCACCGATTTTCATCGCTTTACCAAACTTTGTACTTATGGATCGTCTTGCTTGGATCAATACGTTTCAAGGTCTGCTTGCTCCGTACGTTTTAATTTGCCCATTTGGAATTTTCTTTTTACGGCAATTCATGCTTTCTTTGCCGCGAGAAGTAGAAGAAGCAGCAATGATTGATGGTGCTTCCAAATGGCTGGTATTTCGCAAAATGATCGTGCCAATGTGCGCTGCACCAATCACAACTCTTGCAATCATCCAAGCAGTATTTGGCTGGAATGAATATATGTGGCCTCAGCTCATTGGGAAAACAGATAATGTTCGTCTTCTCAACGTTGCTTTGTCTGTGTTTGCCCAATCGTCACCATCAACACGACCAGACTGGGCAGGTTTAATGGCTGCCGCCACTTTACAAATTATCCCAATGTTTATTTTGCTGATGATTTTCGGCAAGCGACTTGTTAATTCTCTTGGTTTAACCGCCGCAAAGTAAGGCTGTGAATCAAGTATTTCAGTAACCCACAATCACAAAGATGTTTGATTATATGAAAGGAGTATACAAATGCATCGCATTTCGCAATTAGCGGCAGTAGGTGCAGTTATTACACTAGCCCTAGCTGCCTGCTCAAACGGGGCGTCTCTATCTCAAGGAAAATCAGGAAGTGATAAAGATTCGAAGAAAATCACCTATCGCCTATGGGATGCTGGTCAGCAAGCTACGTATCAGAAGTGTGCGGTCGAGTTTGAAAAAGAAAGCGGTATCAAGGTAAATATCGAGCAACAAGGCTGGGATGATTATTGGAAGAACCTGACGACTGATCTGGTATCGGGAACTGCTCCAGATGTAATAACAAATCATGTGCAGTACTATCCAGAGTTGGCTGGAAAAGGGCAGCTTCTTGATCTAAATCAATATATAAAAGATAACGATATTGATTTTTCCGCATACACTGGAGAGCTGGCTAATCTCTGGGTGAAAGACGAAAAACGCTACGGTATTCCTCAAGATTGGGATACGATTGCTCTCGTTTACAACACTAAACTCATTGAAGAAGCTGGTTTTTCTGCGCAAGATTTGAATAAACTCACTTGGAATCCTCAAGATGGAGGAACATTCGGAAAACTTATTGCTCATCTAACTATCGATAAGAATGGTGTACGCGGTGACGAAGCTGGTTTCGATAAAAACAATGTGAAGGTTTACGGCTGGGGCTTAGAGAAAGGCGGCGGTATCGTCGGTCAAGGGCAATGGTCGTGGTTTGCGCTTTCTAATGGCTTCGATTATTTAGATAAGAATCCTTTCGGAACTACATATAAGATGGACGATCCGAAGCTTGCTGAAGCGATGACTTGGTGGCAGAAACAAATCGAATCTGGATACGTCACGCCTTTGGAAATCGCTGGTTCACTTGGCTTGGAACCTATGATGGAGCAAGGGAAAGCAGCTTTAGTTCCTGATGGTTCGTGGCGCATCAATATGTGGTCGTCGTCAGATAAAAATAGTTTTGCGTTTGCTCCGCTCCCTGAAGGTCCACAAGGGCGTAAGACTATTATCAATGGGCTTGCTCCTTCTATTACGAAGCAAGCAAAGAATCCTGAGAATGCATGGCAGTGGGTCAAGTATCTGACATCAGATAAGTGCCAGAGCATTGTTGCTGAAGATGCAATCGTCTTCCCTTCGTTGAAGGAGTATTCCGAGAAAGCAGCTCAGGCTCACCACAATGCTGGGCGTGACGTCTCGGCATTCACAGAGATTACTAAAGATTCTTCTAATCTCGCTTACTATCCCATCACCGATAATGGCAATGAAATTGCAACTGAAGGGCAGGTAACCTTTGATGAAATTGAGCAATTATCTGTGAAACCAGATGAAGCTTTAGCGCGTCTTAACGACAAAGTGAACGCAATACTTAATAAAAAGTAATACGAGTATCTGGCGGGGTGCAGGAATTATGGATAGTTGCTGTACCTCGCCTCAAGTTCTGAAGGTGCATTATGAATATCGATAGTGATTCAGGGTCTTTTACTATTGCGGATGCTGAAGAAGTGATGGCGCGAAATTCCACAGACTATATTGTTCACGGATCGGCGTGGCGCTTAATTCATTCATGGGGAGCTACTGAGTACTATCGGCATGGCTGGAATTCTTGGACGCCAACTCGCTGGTGGACGCTTAAACGTGAACCTTGGAGAATCTGGGATAAGCCTTTACGTTCTTTGACAGCAGACGATGCAGCTACAGATTCTCCAGTGGAGCATCATTCATCGATGGTGACGGCTTTGAGCGGTCCAGGAGGAGCTACCCTTTTAATAGGAGCTTTATGTGTCAGTTCGCCGCTATTGACAATATCGGCAAAGGAGATAAAAGCCAGTGCTGAAAGAGAAAAAAGCACATGGTTTATTAGCATTGGCAGCGAAAAAGAAGTCTTTGATCGTTACGTTAGCGCACTCAAAGCGCAACATCTTCACACGCACACCCAGCTCTGCGCAACTTCACATCTCGGAGCTATATGGTCTTCATGGTATTCATGGTTTGAGGAAATCAATGAAGAGATTATTACTTCAGAAATTCTGCCTGCCCGAGATCTGGGGTATGGAACTTTGCAGATTGACGATGGTTGGGAACGCACAGTAGGAGATTGGTATCCGAATGAAAAATTCCCGCACGGCATGAAAGATTTGTGCACACGTATTCACGATGCGGGTATAAAAGCAGGTTTGTGGGTAGCGCCTTTTATTTCCCTTCCCGATACTTCTACTTTCACTAACTATCCTGAGTTGTTTTTACATAGCTCAGATGGATCATTGACTATTGCAGGGCATAATTGGGAGAAAAATTATTATGCGCTTGATTTATCGTCACATCTAGCTCACGAATGGTTGGCAAACACAATGAGTGAAATATGTGGATGGGGAGTCGATATGTTTAAGCTCGACTTTCTTTATGCTGGTGCAATTGCTGCAGAACGAGCTGGAAATATGGATCGAGAAGATGCCTATCGAAGTGGTTTGCAGACAATTCGAGATGTTGTTGGTGACGACGTCTATCTTTTAGGTTCTGGTGCAGTTATCAACGCTTCTATAGGGCTTCTTGATGGTATTCGAGTAGGCCCGGATACTGCTCCCTACTGGGATAACACTGAAAGAAAAGGCGATCCTTCTGGGCCGTCAGTTCTCAACGCACTTCGCACTTCACTTTCGAGAACATGGCTTAAACCCCTTTTTGATTGTGATCCAGATGTTGCTTATTTCCGCACCCGAGGGTCTTTACTTTCTCCGCAGATCAACCAATTGACTGCCGATGCGGCGCTTGCTTGCGAGTTTGCACAATGTTCTTGCCCAGCATCTTGGCTTGACGATTCGGAAAAAGAATCAGTTCGATCATGGATAAAAGAATTTCATACCAATCTTTCAGTGCATCAGATCGATAGATATCGATACGACATTAGCGGACGCGTTGTTGATTTTGATGAATATCTTAATCCTCGCGAACGAATCTCCGATAGGTTGCTTGTGAAGTAGAAATTTCATGTTTAGTGCAAGTTCACCTGGGAAACTGCTTAGAAAACCCGTATGATCCTGCGCCTGATGTGAAACGTTTAGGTGTGGAAAAAGTAAATCCCTAGATTGCGTATAAGAAAATATTCAGGAATTTTGGGGGTTTTCATATCGGCTCAGCTGAGTAAAATAGAAGCTAGAGAAGATTTTTATTGTGCAGAATCAAAATAAGGAAACTCTATTTACTCATAAGGAGTGAGCTATGCCCGAGGCAAAGAAAAACGATCAGAGCAAGAAAATCGCGCAACTAGCTAAGCAGGCTGAGCAAGTGCAGCAAACCTCAAAAGTTTCTGCGGCAGCACTTCAAAAACAGCAGGGAAAAAAGACTTCTAAAATTATTTTGATTGGTGACGGTGCCGTCGGCTCAAGCTATGCCTATGCTTTGACGCTGGAAGGTGTTGGGCGCGAGTTGGGGATTATTGACGTCAATAAAAATAAAGCTATTGGCGATGCAATGGATCTCTCGGATGCTCTTTCGTTTACCTCGCCGAAGAAAATCTATGCTGCTGACTATTCAGACAGTGCAGATGCAAACCTTGTGGTTATTTGCGGAGGTGCTCCGCAAAAGCCAGGAGAAACACGTCTTGATCTCGTTGATAAGAATTTGAGGATCTTCTACGACATCGTTAATTCAGTGATGGCTAGTGGTTTTGATGGAATTTTCCTTGTGGCCACCAATCCTGTAGACGTGCTCACGTATGCCACATGGCGCTTTTCTGGCTTGCCATCGGGGCGTGTGCTTGGATCTGGCACAGCGCTGGATTCTGCTCGTTTACGCAAAGAAATCGGTGAACTTTTTAAAGTAGATGCTCGCTCAGTGCACGCTTATATTATGGGTGAGCACGGTGATAGTGAGTTCCCAGTGTGGAGCAATGCCAACATTGGCGGCATGGGACTTTCTGAATGGATTATGCGTGATCCGAATATCACGTCAAAAGCACTCAGTGCCGTGTTTAATAACGTGGTGAGTGCTGCCTACAAGATTATTGACGCGAAAGGTGCCACATATTATGGGATCGGTGCTGCGCTCGCTCGCATCACAAAAGCAATTGTAAATGATGAACATTCAGTGCAGGCTATTTCTGGTTATGTGAATGGAGAGTACGGTGTGAGTGACGTTTATGTCGGCACACCAGCGGTGATTAGCGCAGAAGGTGCTTCGCACGTGCTTCCCATCTCCTTAGACATGAAAGAAACAGAGTATATGGAAAACTCTGTAAGAGTCATTCGCAACACGATTGATCTTTCTTTTGCCAAACTTGAAAAAGATCTTGGGATTAAAATTCCAGAAGGCTGTGTGCAATAGCGAGCTAAAGGAATCTGTTGGGTAGTTGTGCCCACGAGATAAAAGTTCGATTCGCTACGATTATCTTCTGTGATCGCAGCTTCGTTTGATTCCTTGAGTGCTTTGCTAGATGTGAATCCGGCGATTTTTGCGTTTTTTCTGACGTTGCTTGCAGGGCTTTCCACCGGTATCGGCTCAGCAATTGCTTTCTTTGCCAAGCGTACCAACGCAGCATTTTTGGCTACTTCTTTAGGATTTTCTGCAGGCGTGATGATCTACGTCTCCTTCGTGGAAATTATTCCTAATGCACGCGAAGCGATTATGGCTGAGCATTCTGATACATCTGCCACATGGATCGTCACGGCCGCATTTTTTGCTGGCGTGGCAGTAATTGCTCTCCTTGATCGTTTTGTGCCAGAAGCTGCAAACCCGCATGAATATCACGAACCGCAAGATTTTGAGTCAAGCATTATACAGCCAGGCTCTGTATGGTCAGACGTCGAGAAGTTGGGTGGAAAAGCGAAGAGTTTAAGTAGAGATCCCCACCTGATGCGAGTTGGTGTGGTGACGGCACTTGCGCTCGCGATCCATAATTTTCCCGAAGGCTTCGCTACCTTCCTTTCTGGCTTGCAAGCACCAGAATTGGCTATTCCTGTGGCAGTTGCTATTGCTATCCATAATATCCCAGAGGGCATAGCCGTCTCTGTGCCGATCTATTACGCCACAGGTTCACGCAAGAAAGGTTTCTGGCTTTCCTTTGCGTCAGGTCTTTCAGAGCCGTTAGGTGCACTAATCGGCTGGGCACTTTTGAGCCAGTTCTTAAACGATACTATTTTTGGTATTGTTTTTGCTGCTGTTGCTGGTGTGATGGTGTTTATTTCACTTGATGAACTGCTTCCAACAGCTGAAAAATATGGAGAGCATCATCACGCAATTTATGGTCTGATTGCTGGCATGGCAGTGATGGCATTGTCGCTGCTTTTATTTCTCTGATTGGTGTTTACCTCCCTACTGCTCTCTATTGCCCTCCCTTTGCTCTCTATTGCCCCTCTTCGTCATTGTTCTTTGCGCTTTCTGCTGCTTCTTGGCATTTACTGGTGTCTGCTTCTTCTCGGCTGCTGATGAAATAGTGTGGTATACACAAGGTTTCTGGCTTTCCCTCGATAACCAGTGCGGCAGGCAATTTGATAATTGAATCACGATCAATTCGCTAATCTAGTTGTATGAAAATTTTTCTCCCACCATCGGAAGGCAAAACAACGCCATCGAGAGGCCCAAAGCTGGATCTTAATTCTTTGGCTTTTCCAGAATTAACGCCAACGCGTGCTTTGCTCCTAGAAGAGCTTGAAAAAGTTTCTGAGCGTGACGACGCTTTAAAGATACTTGGAGTAGGAAAGAAAGTGGCGCTGCAGGTATGCGCTCAAATAAATCTTCGCAAAAATCCGTGTGCTCCAGCATGGAGTGTATATTCAGGAGTACTTTTTGAGGCGATGGATTTGCCTAGTGTGGCTGGTAGCGCTCAGATGCTCGCTCGCGCAAATGAGCAGATTCTGATTTTTTCTGCTCTTTTCGGCGTCACTAAACTTTCCGATCACATCCCTTCCTATCGTTTGGCAATGGGCGTGAAACTTCCTCAAGCGGGCAACACCTCTACGATCTGGAAGCGTGCACTGAAAGAAATTCCTTTAGCAGAAGATGAGCTAGTGGTAGATTGCCGATCTAGTTCATATAACGTATGGACGCCTAGCGAGGAAACTTCAGTCGTCACAGTTAATGCCGTACGCGAAAAAGGTGGCAAGCGAACGGTGATCAGCCATAATGCAAAGTACTTTCGAGGTCTTTTAGCTGGTGAGCTGATACGATCTTCCTCAACGCCTGAAAACCCTCATGAGCTGGCAGATTTTGCGCATGTGCTTGTGGAGCAAGGAAAAGCTGCAGCAATTGAACTCACTTTGGCTCCGTCGTCACGCACAAAAGCAACATCGCGAGAAGCAAACCTCGCTTCGTCACGCATAAAATCACGCACAAAAAAATCTGGAGAGAATCGCTGGCATCTCACTATTGTGCAGCGTGAAGAAGGGGCTATATCCTAAAGAAATGAGCAAAACTCAAGCTGCCCAGCCTCGCCTCGCACGAAAAATTTCGTGGGTTCCTAATCAAAAAGGTGCATGGATGATGGCGATTCTTCCCTATCTCACAGGAGTAGTTGGCGGCGGTTTTCGTTGGCAGCATATTCTCGTGGGTGCTCTGTGGCTCTCGGGATATTCGTTCTTTTTCGCTGCTGAGAATTGGTTGAAAGCGAGGCGTTCTAGTGCATATCTGCCTCCTATGCGATTGTGGTTTTTAGTGACGGCAATCTTTGCTGCAGCTGCTCTATGGTTTTGCGGCGCTCTGCTTGCGTGGGCGCTGTGTTTCTTGCCTTTTGTGGTGGTGACGGCGTGGCAGGCAATCAAGCGTAAAAATCGTTCACTCATTGCTCGCACCTGCGAGGTGTGCGCTGCGGGATTGATGTGTGCGGTGGCGTGGGATATTGGTGTGCGAGAAGTGTTGTATCTTCCAGCTTTGTGGAGGAACGAAGGCAATAGCTGCCTTTTTACTTCAGCAGCTTTTATGCAGGCGACGATAGTGACGCTGCTGCTTACGTTTTATTTTTGGAGCACGATCCCGTTTGTAAAATCGCTGGTACGGGAGCGAATCTCTACGAGATTTCTTGCGCTATCTATTGCCGCACACATTGTTGGCATCTCAGTATCGGCGCTTTTATGGAGCTACGGCGTCGTGAGTGGATTAGTGCCAATCGTGTGGTGCGTGCTTGCACTTCGCGCCGCTGTATTTACGCATATTGCACACGTACCTATCAGAAGCTCCAATAGCATCTCAGATGCCTCAGATACTTCAGGAGCCTTAAAACCAGCACGAGTTTTCTTCAGTTCAAAAAAACTGCTGATATGCGTAGGAAGCACAGAAATGTTTCTATCAGCTATCTACGCATACTCGCTGCTCTTTGGGTAGTAGATTGCTCTTTGAGCAGGCGAGCGATAGTGAAGTGATATCTGCTGCGAGTTGTGAGTTTAGTTGTGCGAGGGGTTTTCGCTTGGCGAGGTTGTGCCAGAGCCTCCTGTTTCCTTTTCTTTTTCTTTCTCTTTATCTTTATCTGGATTCTCAGGTGCTGGGGTGGGGGCTTTTCCAGAGGAAATAGAGAGTTTTACCCGAGAATTATACGCAATTTTCCCAGCCCCAGGATTTTGCCCCACAATGGTTCCAGCTGGTTCATCTGATGAAATTTGTTCGGTATCGAATTGAATCTTTAAGGCATTCAACGATTTTTCAGCCTCGGAGAGAGAACGCCCTATATAAGAATCAATTTTCACTTCTCCACTTGCAACGTAGAGCGTGACTGGAGTTTCTTTTGGAATGACGGTTCCAGGAGCTGGGTCAGTGCTGACGACCATTCCTTGTGCAATTCCTGGTTCGTCTGTTGTTTCAACGTTGCCAACACGTAAACCTGCTTCTTCAAGCTGTTTACGTGCTTCTTCCTGTGTAAATGTTCCCCCAGTGACGTCTGGAACTTTAACATCGGCAATGCCAGCGGAGAAATGTACAGTGACTGTTGCTCCTTTATCTACGGATGTACCGATAGCAGGATCAGATGAAACAAACTGACCTTCTGGAATTTTTTCATCATTGACGGCGTCACCCACTTTAATTTTTAGCCCTACTTCAGTAAGTGCTTTTCTTGCCGCATCTTCGTCCATTCCCTTCATATCGGGGACATCAACTTGAGTGATTTCAAGGGAAGGATCTGTGCCTAGTAATCCTGCTGCTTTCAGACCGAAAAAGAGTCCAGCCATTGCGACGATAACGCCGAGGACAGCAAGTGTGACCCACAGCCATTTTTTAGATTGAGTTTCCTCTTCTTCCTCGATTGCAGGAGTGATATCGGTAGCTGTTTGTGAAGTGAATGGATAGCCGTTGGTTGCTGCAGTTGCGGGGATCACAGGATTTAACTGAGTTGCAGCCGCTGAAGGCGGCAGTGGTGATGGTGAGACGTACGTCTCCCATGTCCCGATTGCTGGAGCATGTATGGCGTCACCTCGAAGTGCTGCAAGTAAATCGGTGCGCATCTCAGATGCGGTTTGATAGCGGTCTTCGCGTTTCTTCGCTAAAGATTTCATAACTACTCGGTCGATCGCATCGGGAATATCTGGAGCTATTAAAGAAGGAACTTTAGGAGGCTCAGACACGTGTTGATATGCCACAGCAACTGCAGAATCCCCTTGGAAAGGAGGTTTTCCTGTGAGCAGTTCATAGATTAGGCACCCAGTTGAATAGAGGTCAGATCGAGCATCAACAACTTCACCTCGCGCCTGCTCAGGAGAAAGATATTGTGCTGTGCCCACAACGGAATTTGTAGAAGTCATCGTGGCTGAGGAATCAGCAATTGCTCGCGCAATACCGAAATCCATCACCTTCACTTTTCCATCCTGGCTGATCATAATATTGGCAGGTTTGATATCGCGGTGAATAATGCCTTCGTAATGGGAGTATTCAAGTGCCGAGAGCACGCCAACCGCAATTTGCACTGCTTCATTGATAGGAAGGGCTTGCCCATGCTTAAGGAGCGTAGAAACCGTGCGTCCTTTGACGTATTCCATCACGATATACGGAAGAGCTAGCGTGCGCCCTGAATCGCTCACAATAGTTTCTTCGCCTGTATCATAGACGGCAACGATCGCTGGATGATTAAGTGCAGCAGCCGATTGGGCTTCTCTCCTGAAACGTGCCAAGAACGTAGGGTCAGAAGAAAGATCTGAACGCAGTATTTTAATTGCAATAGTTCGCGAGAGACGAGTGTCGTATCCGATATGCACTTGTGCCATGCCGCCGCGCCCAATGAGGTCTCCAACCTCGTAGCGACCGCCAAGAATATGTGGAATATCAGTCATCTCAAATTTCTCCTTCAGGGGATGTTGCGCGCAGCACGCCATCTTCGTTAATACTGCACCATTTTGTGCTGTGAATACAGCTCAGATAAGTTGCGATTCGATTACAATGCATATTTACCCCACCACCGCTTTTATGACTTGCGCAGCAATTGGACCCGCTTCAGAGGCTCCGTCACCGCCATTTTGAACGAATACTGCCACAGCTACACGTGGTGTCTGAGCAATATCAAATGCCATATACCAGGCGTGCGGTTCTCCAGAGTTTTCTGCAGTGCCAGTTTTTCCTGCTGTAGGCACTCCAGCAACACCTGTCGAAGGATGTGCGGTGACGACGTCTTTCATCATCGACGTAAGCTCATCGGCTGTCTGAGGCGATATCGGGCGAGAAAACTCTTTTGGCTCTGTGCGGCTGATCGTCTGCAAATCAGAAGTGAGAGTCTCATCGACGATATACGGTTTCATGAGTATACCGTGGTTGGCGACTGCTGCACTGACCATCGCCATTTGCAGTGCGCTCGCTTGAATATCTTTTTGCCCAAATGCATCCAGTGCCAGCGCGGCATCGTCATCGGGTGTAGGAAATAGTGATGCGCTTGTTGGAAGCCCGATATCTACTTCTTTATTAAAACCGTATGCTTCGGCTTGCTGAATAATTTTATCAGCGCCTAAAGAGACAGCCCCTGAAGCAAAAGCTGTATTGCAGGAGAGAACGAGAGCTGTGCGCATCGTTGCTTTACCAGAACCGTCACCGCACGCTCCCGAGGTATTGGTAACGACAGCCGAACTACCAGGAAGATTATAGGTTGTCGGTGCGTCAATGAGAGAATCTGCAGTTAGCCCTGATTCAAGCATGGCACTCGCAGTAATAATTTTGAATGTGGAGCCAGGAGGATAAAGATCGCCGCCCGTAGCTCGATTGAGCGTTGGTTTGGCTGGATCGTTACTGATAGCCTCCCAAGCATTCTTTGCGGTATCCCAATCGTGGCTTGCGAGTTGATTTGGGTCATACGAGGGGGAAGAGTACAGCGCGAGAATGCGCCCTGTTGATGGCTCGATTGCAACGACAGCTCCAGCACGATTTCCCAAAGCTTGCGCAGCTGCCGTTTGCGCTTCGGGGTTGATTGTCAGCGAGACAGATCCTCCAGTGGGTTGTTTTCCTGTGATGAGATCTTGAATTCGCTGAGCAAAAAGGCTCGAATCAGAACCGCTGAGTACGGAATTTTGGGCGCGTTCAAGCCCTGTGAGTGCATCGTAACGCACAGAAAAATAGCCTGTGAGCGCGGCATAGAGAGGTCCATTAGTATAGGTGCGTTGATACTTATATTTATCTTCGCTGGGTTGAGAAGACGCGATAGCGCTGCCTGCAACGATAATATCTCCTCGATCAGTGTTGTACTCACGATAAATAGTTCGAGCATTTCGGCTGTCGGCATTAAGGCTCGGAGCTTGGAAGAAATGAATGTACGTTAAAGCAGTCATCAGCACCACAAACATGAGAGTGATAACGACCGTGAGTTTTTTAATTGGCGGATTCATAGGTGCACCACCTGAGTTGGATGTGAGTCGCTATCATCGCGATCTTTGGGATCTGTAAGCGGAGTATCTTCTATAGAATCGTCGCCAAGAATCTTACTCAATTCTCCTGTATCGATCATTGAAATAGGAATAGGTGAATCTAGTGCAGGGCGGCGGGCATCGTCAGACATTCTGAGCAAAATACCGACGATAATCCAGTTTGTGAGGAGGGCCGATCCGCCGAGTGCCATAAACGGCATTGCTAAACCTGTGAGAGGGATGACGCGAGAGATTCCGCCAACGACCACAAAGCATTGAATTGCGATAGTGAATCCCAAGCCTGTGGCAAGGAGCTTTCCGAAACCGTCATTGAGGTGAAGACCAGTGGAAATTGCGCGTTCCACAAACAGCAAGAAGAGGCATAGAATTGCGAGCACGCCTGTGAGCCCTAGCTCTTCACCGAGTGAGGGGATAATGAAATCAGAATTGGCGGCAAAGGCATTTGCTGGGTAGCCCTCTGCCCAGCCTGTTCCGAATAAGCCGCCATTTGCCATGCCAAATAAGCCTTGTACGAGCTGATATGATCCAGGGCTGCGGTCGTAGATAACTGGATCGAGTGCGTGGAGCCATATCGTAATTCTATTTTGAACATGAGGGGCTACTTTGATGATGAAAGCAATCCCGCCCGTCGATAGAAGAAGCCCGATAATGATCCAAGAAATTCGTTGAGTGGCAACGTAAAGCATTGCCACGAATAGGCTAAAGAAAAGTAAAGCAGTGCCGAAATCGTTTTCGAATGCAAGAATCCCTAAGCAGATTCCCCATGCGAGGAAAATAGGTGCAAAATGCCGCAGTTGAGGAAATTGGATTCCTAAAATTTTTGGCCCTGCCAATGCGAGATTATCGCGTTGTGAGACGAGATAACCTGAGAAAAATACGGCAAAGCAGATTTTGGCGAGTTCTGCAGGTTGGAATGAGAAGCCAAATAAGTTGATCCATAGGCGGGCACCGTAAGCATTTACCCCTAGCCCAGGAGTGAGCGGCAAAATCAGAAGTATGATTCCTACGATAAGAGAAATATAGGTAAATTTGCGCAGCCTGCGGTGATCTTTGATGATCCCGATTGTTGCCATCATCAAAACAATCCCGCCACCGCTGAGAATGAGTTGGTTAGGAACTTCCGCATGGTCGCCTTGCTCAATCAATGAATAATCAATTCTGTGAATCATTGCTAACCCAAGGCCATTAAGAGCCACAGCGGTAGGGAAAAGTATCGGATCGGCCCACGGTGCGCATGTACGAATCATCACGTGGGCGCCAAAAACCAGCACAATTGCAGCAATCGTGATGGGGAGAAACATCTGAGGGAGAGTGAGTTTTCCATCTGCAGAGATATTAGAGGTGATAAGAATCCAAGCGCATAGTGGAATTGATAGCGCCAGAATCAAAAGCCACACTTCTTGAAAACGCCCTGGTCTGGCAGGCGTTGTATCCACAGTACTCATTCTTTTTCTCCCGATGAGGGGGAAGTTTCTGACGTTGATGCGGATTTACTTGAGACGACGCGCTGAGCTTCTAAACTTGCGACGACTTGTTTTGCTTCTTTGAGTGATCCTCGGGTGATGGGTGATGTGAGACGCTCTTGAGCCACAGGAGTCAGCTCAGAAATTTTCACATCAGTTTCTTCTTCGAGATGATAGAAGCTAAATGAGCCAATTTCTTGAGGGATTCCTTGATAAATCGCAATTTTCCCATTATGAGCTGATATGAAGTATTGAGTTTGGGTCCAGCTATATCCACCCCATACTGCTGCGGCGATGACACCGAGAACTAAAAGTGCAAAAATGATACGGCTGATAATTCGCCGAACAGTTGAACGCTCATGTTCTTTGTATGGGGTGTCGTTTTCACCTGATTCTTTAGTTAGTAGTGCTGCAGCTTGCCCTGCTGGTGAGGTGCTTCCACGGGAGGGGCGTGAGTAATCGGTAGCGGCAGAGCCGACAACAACTGGAATATGAGGGAGATGAGTGTTAGGTGGAAGGTTTGAATTATCGATCACGTCTGCTAGAACGACGGTCACGTTATCTGGTGCTCCGCCAGCGAGTGCTAGGCTGATAAGTACTTCTCCACACTCTCGAAGATCTGAATAGGTGCTGAGCGTGGCACTGATTGTCTCGCCGCTCACCACACCGAAAAGACCGTCTGAGCACAGAAGCCAGCGGTCTCCTGCAATTGCTTCTCGTACCGATTCGTCGAGATCCACACTTTCAGGAGTGTCGCTGATAGCACGCATAATCACATTACGTTTAGGGTGATGGGCGGCTTCTTCAGGGGTGAGATCGCCATGATCTACGAGATATTGCACGAGAGTGTGATCGTGCGTCACTTGGGCAAATTTTCCATTTCGCAGCAGGTATGCCCGCGAATCCCCGATATGAACCATAGCGAGTTTGTTATTTGTCCGCATAATTGCGATGCAGGTTGTTCCTAAACCAGCAATCGTAGGATCGTCGAACACTCTATCAGCAAGTTCTTGTTGGGTCTTGACTAGGGCAGAACGCAGCGTTGGTAAAAGATCGTCGAGGGAGTGTACGTCGTCAGCTTCGGCTAAATGTGCCACGGTGACGGAAGAAGCAATATCTCCAGCAGCAGCTCCTCCCATACCGTCTGCGAGGACGAGAAGATTTTGCGAAGCATACCCAGCGTCTTGATTATTTTTTCTCACAAGCCCGACGTCAGAAAGCGCAACATAATTGAGAGATATGCTCATCACTGCACCTTCAATTCTGTTTTGCCGATAGTGACGGGCACACCGAGTGGGATTACCGTTGGTTCGTGGATACGTACACCGCCTACCCACGTGCCGTTTGTGGAATTGAGGTCTTCAATAACTGCTCGCCCGCCGTCAAGAAAAATTCGTGCGTGACGTGAAGAAGCGTATCCGTCGTCGAGTACGAGAGCAGAATCAGGAGATCGACCTATGCTGATAACTACCCCGGATGATAGCGCCAGTTGAGTGCCAGCAAGCGGTCCTTGAGTGACGAAAAGTGCGCGAGGCTGTGTGCCGCCTGCAGCACTACGAGCGGTTCTTGCGCTAGATTTCGCAGATTTCTTCCGATTCGATGGTTTTTTACGCCCATGCACACGAACGCCAAACGTATCGCGGCGCACGGTGAAGACTACGGAAAAAACAAAAATCCATAGGAGCGCTAAAAAGCCGAATCGAAGAAGCGTTATTGCTAGTGCGCTCATGCTGGCTCCGGGCTTGTCCAAAACATAATGGTTGTGTTGCCAATAGTGATGGTGTTGCCATCAACGAGAGTAGCAGCAGATATTTTGTGCCCCTCAACAAAAGACCCGTTTGTTGTATTGAGATCGGTTGCGATCACGCCGTTCGGCGTCACGCGCAGTTCGAGATGACGGCGGGAAACTCCAGGATCAGCGACGACGATATCGCTTTGAGATCCGCGGCCAATTACTGTGACTGCTCCAGTGAGCAGGTATCGTTCGCCATTGACGGTAATAATCGGATTTTTCTCGGAGGCATCGGTGCTCGTCACAGGAGCAACTGCGCCTTTTTTAGTGACGCCGCGCACCGTGATTTTTCCTCGTGTAAGCTCCGAATTTTGGAGGAACGTAATGTTGATAGGTCCAAGGAATGTGTAGCGCTGTTCGCGTGCATACTGCGTTGCAATATCAATAAGCTCCGAACGTAGTTCATCTTCTCCCCAGTCGAGGATTTTTTCGAAGTCGGATTCTGATATAGAGATTGTGAAGTCGTTTGGAGTGATAAGGCGGTCGCGCGTAATTGCGGCAGCTTTATCGTCCATGGATTTTTTTATACCAGATGCAAGTTCTACTGGTTTAAGGTCTGAGCGGAAAGCGCGTGAAAAGACGTTATCAACAGCGTTTTCCACACTGCGTTCGATTTTATCGAAAGCACCCACAACATTCCTTTCTTATCACACAGCTCTATATACACAGCTCTACATACATAACAGTACTGTGTTTTCATAAAAATAAACAGTAGCGAGGAATACGGGTGCTTTTAAGGCGTCTGCTTTGCTCGAAGTTGTAGATATTTATCGAGCTTATGCTTGGTTTCACTCTAGTTATGTGCCAGTAATTCGCTCTGCATCGCTGTGAGCGCATATTCTAGAAGTATGATTGATATTTGTTTTATTCGTGAGAATCCCGATCTCATCAAGGCAAGCCAGCGTGCGCGCGGTGCGAGCGAAGCCGTAGTTGATGCCGTCATTGCCGCAGACGAAAAACGCCGAAGCTCTCTGCAGGCATTTGAAGATCGCCGTGCTGAGCAGAAAGCCCTCTCGAAGAGTATCGGAAAAGCAGCTCCAGAAGAACGCGCAAGCGTGATGGAACGCGCAAAGGCAATGGCAGAAGAAGTGAAACAGCTGGAAACTGCAAGTAATGCCGCTGCTGAAGAATTCACGAAAGCGATGTATGCGATCCCCAACCTTATTGAAGAAGGTGTACCGCAAGGAGGCGAAGACGATTACACCGTGCTCAAACACGTTGGAGATATTCGCGATTTCACTGCCGAAGGTTTTGAGCCTCTTGATCATCTCGATGTGGCAGAGGGGCTTGACGCTGTTGATATGGCTCGCGGTGCAAAGGTTTCTGGCTCGCGTTTCTACTATTTGAAAGGTATTGGCTCGCGTTTAGAATTGGCGCTTTTGACGGCGGCAGCAGATCAAGCGGAAAACTATGGTTTTACTTTGATGACGACGCCCACGCTCGTCTCGCCCGCTGTTATGGGCGGCACTGGTTTTCTCGGTGCTCATTGCGATGAGATCTATTATTTACCTGCTGATGATCTCTATCTCACGGGTACGAGTGAGGTTGCGCTCGCGGGGTATCACAAAGACGAAATTATCGATATTTCTGAGGGTCCAAAGCGTTATGCTGGCTGGAGTTCTTGCTATCGCCGTGAAGCTGGTTCTGGCGGGCGAGACGTGCGCGGCATTATTCGTGTGCATCAGTTTAATAAGCTCGAAATGTTTTCCTATTGCGATCCTGCAGATGCACGTGAGGAACATCAGCGATTCCTCGCATGGGAAGAGGAAATGATTGCGAAAGCGGAATTGCCGTATCGCGTGATCAATACTGCAGCTGGAGATTTGGGAAGCTCTGCCGCTCAGAAGTTTGATTGCGAGGCATGGCTCCCTACTCAACATCGTTATATGGAAGTTACTTCTACCTCCAACTGCACTACTTTCCAGGCGCGCCGTCTCAATACGCGCTATCGCACGGCTGAGGGTAAAACCGCTGTGGTGGCCACTCTCAATGGCACACTTGCCACTACTCGTTGGATGGTTGCTATGTTTGAAAATCATCAGCAAGCAGATGGATCGCTCTATATTCCGAAAGCATTGCGTCCATATCTTGGCGGGCGTGAGCTGATAGAGCCGGTAGCTAAAAAGCTGTAAAGAAATAGCGATAAAAGGAGTAGAGCAATAGGCGGAGCAGAAGTGACGAGCAATTCTGAGCGTATCCAGCGCCCGTTTTTTCTGGATACGGCTGCTTTTGGTGTGCTTCCTTCAGCAGGGCCGGAGCTTCTTATAGGGCTTGATATAGATGGGACTTTGCTTCGGCACGATACAAGCCTGTCTGAACGGGTAGCGCGAGCATATCGCGCACATATTGATGCTGGCACTCACATTATGCTCGTCACTGGGCGAGGGATTGCAGGAACTCAGGTGGCTCTGCGCCAGCTCGATGTTTACAGTGGGTATGCGGTGTGTTCCAACGGAGCAATTTTGATTCATGTGGGGGAGCTTCCATTGAACGATGCTGGAATTCCAGTTGATCCGTTTTTTGGGGAAGTTCAGCCTGCGCATGAAGACGTGTGCGAAGGTTTACCGCCTGTGCAGATTATTCGCACTCATACGTTTGATCCCTCTGAGACTATTGATGCTCTTGTGGGTGAAATTCCTGAGGCAATGCTGGCTGTAGAATCTGTGACGGAGCCTCGGCGTCTCACGGCAGAGTTTCCGCCTGGCGAGCTTTCTGGAAAATCTCAAATCGTAGATGCGAAGGAGCTTGCTGTTTCTTCTACTACTCGTCTTACAGTACGTGTGCCATCGATGAGTTCGCAGGAACTTTTGGCATGTGTAGAGAGCCTTGGTCTACGTGGAATCGAATATGCGGTGGGCTGGTCTGCTTGGCTTGACGTCGCCCCTGAGGGTATTTCTAAAGCCGCTGGTTTGGAGTTTATGCGCACGGCATTCGGGGTTGATCCTGCGCATACCGTGGCTGTGGGAGATTCTGGTAACGACTGTGAGATGCTTGCGTGGGCTGAGCTTGGCATTGCGATGGGAAATTCTTTGGATTATGTGCAAAAATTCGCTTCTGCCGTCACAGATGACGTCGATTCAGATGGCGCCGCCGCAGTTTTGGAAGCATTTTTGAAGTGATGCTGGCGACGTAGAAATAGTAAAGCAGATACTTTTAGCTACTAGGCGCGTGTGAGTACATATGCTTGCATAGCTGAATGTGTACACATACTTCACGCCATTTGGCGGAGCGTGAGGGATTTGAACCCCCGATACGGGTTTACCGTATAACGGTTTTCAAGACCGTCTCATTCGGCCGCTCTGACAACGCTCCTATAAGAAAAGCACAGGGATAGACCCTGTGAATTTCTGCGGAGACGGAGGGATTTGAACCCTCGAGGGCAATTTCTCACCCTACTTTCTTAGCAGGAAAGCGCTTTCGACCGCTCAGCCACGTCTCCAGCACTGGATATGGTGTTCACATATCAAGGCAACAACTAGAATAGCCGATAAATACTATCGAACGCCAACTAAAAGAAGTATATTCAGCTTGAGATGCCAATGGTATTACCAGACCCAAACTTACCGCTAAGCGAAAATAGCGGCTTTTCTCTTGTGTTTTCTGGTGTGATGATAGCTATTTTACTGCGCTGCATTTTCTTTCTAAGATAATTTTTCCTGTTTCTTCCACTTTCTGATTTTGGTACGGAAAGTGGTAAATGGTGCAACTGTATTGATATGAACCCATTTCCATACTGGCCATGCTGATGGCGTAGACGATGCCCATGCTCGTTGCCCCGATTCGAATAATTCAGTATCGGTATAGCTATTAACCAACTGGACGATCTCAGTAAGCAAGGAGTTAAAGTAGTCAATGAGCTCTTGGGCACTCGCCTTTTCCCAGCGCTTATAGAACGATTCATATAAACCACCTAACTGATTCCACTTAAAGCCAGGCGCAGGAGTCACTACTTCACGACCTTCTTGCTCTAAACGTTCCCAGCCAAGCAGTAGTTCCATCCAACCTAGCTGGTAGGCGATCATTTGACGCGGCGTGCGATCGATACCGTCGAGAAGGCGATCCCAGCCGTCGTCTGGAATTTCTGAAAATTCTCCGATAAATAGAGTGCCGCGCTTGGTGATTTCGGCAGCTAGTTCAGCGCCAGATTCATACGATCTCATTAACCATTCCCCTGAAAAGTGTCTAAAAAGCCTGTTTGTATGCATGAGTAATTTATTTCTTGCTAAACAATCTAATCATAAAACTGCTGGTAGCTCTTTTGCGTTTGAGGGTATGAGATGTGCGAGGAAAATACCCTGACAAATGTCGGTGTTGAGGCAAGCTCATATTGTGTTTAACTGGTATTACTAGATGCGTGATCGAAAATTCAAAGTAGAAACACAATCTAGTACTAGTATCAGAGGCATAAGGAAGTATCTACGAAGGAGTATCTACAATGACTGCTGGAGTATTTTCAGGTTTGTCACGATAATTGTACTTGCGTTGATCGCCGTAGCCTTAGTTGCTCTATGTGTCGGAGTCTGGCGCTATATTCATTCGAAAAGGAAAAGTAATGTGATCTCTTGGCAGAACTTGTTTTCTGTTACTCTTCTCTAAAAGAAGAAGTAAGTTTATATTGTATTTTTGGGCGAATGGTTCTGTATAGCTGTTCGCCCAAAAAATTTGTTTGATCAGAACAATGCTTTTAGATACTTTTGCTTTTTATTTCTTGCATTAAGAGCTAGCAGCTTTCATTTTAGTTCCCTACAAGTTATATAGGGAAACCTTGACTATCATTTTTCGGTGATATATCAACGTTTTATCGTGTGCCCAAGGGGGGACTCGAACCCCCACGCCTTTGCAGGCACACGGACCTGAACCGTGCGCGTCTACCAATTCCGCCACTTGGGCTTATATGCTGCTTACCAAAGCTCATCTGGCTTTTCCGTAAGTGCATTCAGCTCTTTAAGACTACACGTATTGGCAACGTTCTCAAAGTTGCTAGGTAGATATGAAAGGCAGTGATCGTGAGAGCGTACAGCGTAAATCCCACGTGGATAAACTTTTGCAAATTGTATCTGGGCTTTAAGTTGACTGCAGAAATAGGAAATTGGAGATAGAAAAGAAAGGTCTTAATATCGTTCATAGATACAAAACTGCCATGAAAATGCAATGCTTAAACGCAGTGCGTAATTTGTGTGAAAGGATTTAATATGAACGCAACTATGGGTCGCAGTAAGCGCACAATCGTTATCTACAACACCATTACTGGTTTTTCTCGTACCTACGCAAATTGGATTGCTCAGAGCCTGAACGCAGATATTTATTCACTGCAGGATTTGTGTGTAGCTGTGCGTGGAGAGGTTGTCGATCTCGCAGATTACGATCTGGTGATTTATGGGGCAGGAGTTCGCATGCATATTATTCGTGGCTTCAAAACTTTCCGATCCATGCTTCAGAAAGCAGATTTACTTGGCAAAGGGAAAGTAATTGTGTGGGCGAACGGCGGCACTCCGCAGCATCCAGACCGAGATTGGAAATCAGCTGCGCGCACGTTTACGAAAAACGAGATAGCAAAAGGTGAGTATTCATATTTCTATCTCGAGGGCGGTGTGCGCTACGAGGGATTGAACCCTGTAGAGAAATTATTGCTCAAAACTTTTGCTAAGCGTGTGCAGAAATATCGCGATCGAGGTGAATGGGCGGCAGCTGTGGCAGATCATATCGCAGAGGGGTACGATCATACACGCCGTGATGCTCTCGATCCGCTCCTTGCGCGTGCCCGCGAAATTCTTGCTTAAATTCCCTGCCTCTGCGTGAGGCTGTGGCTATCTTTACAAGAGCAGTGAAAGGCAACGGGGAAATCATTAAACAGGTGTGACCTGCTCTACTTCGGAGTTGTTGGGTTGAAACTTCAGGATTGCTTGCAGAGCTGAATCTATACGTGTGTAGTGCCTTAGTGCCGTGATTCGAGGTGCAAAGTTTAGGTATGTGCGTGATGTGGTATCTTGATTGGCTCTCTTTTGTGGCTTGTTTTAAGCCTATTTGCATGATTTTTTTCTTTCTCTCACCTATGATACTCTTCTTATTGAGAGTGATAACCATTAGTGATGTGTGCGTAAGAATTAGAGTAGATCATAAATATCCAGCTTATGTGCTGTTTATGCTTGCTTAGATATCTGCGTATGCGTATAGAGAAGAGGAAGAATGCGAATGCTTCGCAGTACTGGCTTTAATCGAGCTGAAGAAATTAGCGAGAATCATAAAGGAAGTGGGAAATATATTCAGCGGCAATCGGCACCTATCAGTGCTCAATTCGGTAAGGCAGGTGCATCTGCATTCTTTAGCAAATTCTTCGCCAAAGGTTTTTCTTCGATATATGCCGTATTTGCTGCTTTGGCAGTATTTTCTCTTGCAGCATGCACGCCAAATGGCTCAACTGGCACTAATAACGCTGCTGATTCTTCTAGTGTGAGTGGCGATAAACCAGTCGTATACACCAGCTTTTTCCCTGTATATGACCTCACTAAACGAGTAGTCGGAGATAAAATGGACGTTCGCTCCATTATCTCAGGAGCCGAAGAAGCACATGATTTTGAACTGAAACCAAACGATATGGGTGAAATTTCTAAAGCTCAGCTCATCATCTACAACGGTGCAGGAATGGAAACCTTCATTGACGATCTTAAGAGCGCAGCTAAAGACGACAATAAATTCATTGATCTTTCTCAGGGGCTGACTTTGCTTAAAAGTAAAGGCGCTGGAGAAGGTGCGAGCGATGATGCGTCTGAGGGTGGTAGTGACGATCAGCATGGCGACAGCGATGCTGGCACTGCTCCTCACAAACACGCCGAGGGAGATGACCATCAGCACGATAATCATTCGGCTGTCAATCCTCATACGTGGCTGAGCGTCAAAAACGCTCAGAAGCAGGTGAGCACAATCGCCGAAGCTGTGAGTGCCTTGGATCCTGATAATGCACAGTTCTATCAGGAAAATAGTGAAAAAACTCAAGCTGAGCTTAAGAAGCTCGACAAAAAATTCGAGGAAAGCCTAGCAAAAATTCCTGCCCAGAAGCGCTATTTCGTGGTCTCACACGCAGCATTTAACTATCTTGCTCACGATTACGGGCTGCGCCAAGTGGCAGTGACGGGTATTTCTCCCAGTGAAGAGCCAACAGCAGCTCAGCTGGCAACGATTTCTGATTTTGTGCGCAAACATGAGATCAGCACTATTTTCTTTGAAGGAAAAGCCACCCCGAAAGTTGCTCAGACTTTAGCACGCGAAACAGGAGTTGAAACATCGAGTATCTACACTCTTGAGAGCGTGAGCGATGAAGAACGAGATTTAGGCTATATCACGTTGATGGAGCGTAATCTCGATGCATTGGTAAAGGCCTTCAATGCCTGAGGTACTCACAATATCGGATGTCAGCTTTTCTTACAGCGATAAACCTGTGCTGCATCATCTTAACCTCTGTGTTTCAGAAGGAGAGATGCTTGCAATAACAGGAAAAAATGGTGCTGGAAAATCCACTCTTATGGAAGTAATTCTTGGCAGACTCAGCCCGTCTTGCGGCACTGTGAAGCTTTTTGGTGAATCGATAAGCGCTAATACTCACTATCAACGTTTCGCGTTTATCGCTCAAGATTCAGTAAAAAACTATCGAAATTTTCCCACAACTGTGGGTGAGGTGGTGCGTATCCATCTGCGTCAGCTAAAAAAGAGGTGTGACGTGAACGCTACGCTCTGCCAGGTAGGGCTTGAGGGGTATCTAAATCGTCAGCTCAGTAATCTTTCTGGCGGTGAGCTGCAGCGAGTTGCTTTAGCGTTGGCGCTATTGAAAGACGCAGAGCTTATTTTGCTTGACGAGCCGACTACAGGAGTCGATTGCGTATTTGTGGAGGAGTTTTACCGAATTGTTCGCTGCTTAGCAGACGCTGGAAAGACGATTATCGTCATCACTCATCATGTGCAGGAAATTGAAAAATTTGCTGATCGTATTCTGTGCCTAGAAAACGGCGCTATGGCAGAGAAAAAACGTGCTGGCGCATCGAAAGATATCCAACCATATACCAATGGCACATGTATCGAGGAGAGCTGCAATGTTGGCGTATGAATTTATGCAGCGTGCCTTTATTGTTGGAAGTGTCCTTGCTGTGATTCTTCCTCTTATCGGTTTACCAGTTTTACTCAAACGTCTAGCGGTGATGGGTGATACGCTTTCACACGCTTCTCTCGCAGGGGTGGCAGCAGGATTATGTTTCGGCTTCAATCCGCTTTTTGGCTCGATGGTTGCGTGCATTATTGCAGCGTTAAGCGTAGAGGTGGTCCGTGAGCGTCTGAAGGCTTATCAAGAAATTTCTGCCGTTATCGTGCTGGCAGCAGCTATTGGCTTAGCCGGAATGTTTACGAGTTTTACAGGAAACGCAGGAAATAGTATTGCCTCCTATCTTTTCGGCTCTATCGTGACGATTGACGATAGCGAGCTGATGCTCGTGATTGGCGTGGCTGGCGTTGTGATCACGCTCTACAGTGTGCTGTATAAGCAAATATACTTGAGCGTCTTTGATCCAGCGGCAGCACCTCTGCTAGGGATTAAGACGAGACGCCTCAATGCACTCTTTGCTTTCCTCGTAGCGATGTCGGTATCGATCGCAGCAAAAACAATTGGTTCGCTGATCGTCTCTTCGCTCCTCGTTTTACCAGTGATATGCGCAATGCAGTTCACTCGCACCTATCTCGGCACACTTCTTGCTGGAATAGGGCTTTCTCTGGCGTACGTCTATTGCGGACTTACCCTCTCCTATTACTACAATCTCAAACCCGGCTCAGTGGTTGTGCTGCTGGCTGTGGCTGGTCTGCTTATATCTCTTCTGTTTAAAAGAAAGTGAAGGTTATATTGATGAAACACATAACTATTCGTGCGCTCGTGGGTGCAGCGGCAATCTCGTTGGCGTTAGGAGCGTGCTCTGGCTCGAATCCTTCCAAGCCATCAGCTTCTGAGGGAAGCGCACATCAAACAACTCGCACACTCGTTTCTCCAAAAGAAACGACCTATGCCTTGGATTCTACAACGGACGTGCTTGTTGATTCTGCTCTTTCTTCTAGCGACGAGATTACGCGCATCGTCAAGCACGGCGATCACTGGCACGTTTTTACAGCAGACGGCCGTGAGATTATCACCTATACAGATCCAAGCAAAGCGCGCAGCAGTGCAGAGCTGAGTAATACAGCAAGTGTGCTTTCTGCGGATTCTTTGCAAAAAGCTGCGACAAAAGGTGTGGTGAGAATAGCTAAGCATGGCGATCATTGGCACGTTTTTACGGCAGATGGTCAGGAATTTATCACGTACACTGATCCGCGCCCGTATTATCCAAATGCCCGTATTGAAAACTATAGCGGAAGCCACGGGTCTACTACTCAAACGGCTGGCTTTGCGAAGCCAGCGCCAAGCACAGAAGCGCCGGGCACTTCTAGCGGCTCGGCAAGTGGCGGTGCTGAAAGTGAAGGCAATAGTAGTACGCCAGGCGGCTCCAATCTGAAGCCATCATCTCCAGGTAACGGGCTAAAAGTTGTGCGCGTGATCGGGAAAAAAGAACTAAGCACCATGAAGATCGTGAGAATCGCCAAGCATGACGATCATTGGCACGTATTCCAGGAAGACGGTACTGAGAGCATCACTTATGAGGATCCGCGTGCACTCTTTCCGAATATCACGGTTGAAGAATATGGGCATTCTCATGGAGATGGGCATACGGGTGCACCTGGGCAGAAGCCGAATAAGCCAGGAGATAAAGATAAGCCTTCGTCTAGTGAGGAGATATTTTCCTACGATGAGGTGAAAGCGCAGATGATTGTGCCGCTTGATAAGCTCACGTATGGTCACATTGCTCATACCAGTTTCTTCGACTACACGCGCAACGCTTTTGCTATAGCGCATGGAGATCACTACCACTACGTTACGATCGAAACTATTGTTGATTTCGCTAATCGATGGGGTGAATTCGGCGAATATACAGGTCGCCAGGTGGTTGCTACTCTCAAGTATCTGATTGAAAATCCAAGTGCGCGCCCTAAAGGGGAGAATGGCTGGGGTTCGGATTCTGATATTTACGAACACGGCAATGCAGGCTCTCAAGGAGGATCGTCTTCTAAGCCGAGCGATACCGAAAATCATCGCGGTAAAGAAGTTGTGAAAATAGCAAAGCATGATGACCACTGGCATTTGTACTATGCCGATGGCACCGAAAGCGTCACCTATGAGGATCCAACTTCTGTCTATCCAAACGTTCCAGTTGAGGATTACGACAATCCACATGGGCATGGTCACAAGGGAGAAGGCGGCAGCAAGCCTTCACCTGCAGGAGAGACGTTTTCTTACGACGATGTGAAAGCGGAGATGATCGTGCCGCTTGATAAGTTGCAGTACGGGAATATAACGCACAGCACGCATTTTGATCGTGAGCGTAATGCTTTCGTGATTCCTCATTATGATCATTATCATTACGTCAAGCTTGAAACTATTGTTGATTTCGCTGATAACTGGGGTGACTTCGGAGGCTATACAGGCCGCCAGGTGGTTGCAACTATCAAGTACCTGATCGAAAATCCAAGTGCACGCCCTGAAGGGAAAAACGGTTGGGGTTCGGATTCTGATATTCACAAGAAGGGTAATTCAGGCTCTCAAGGGCAAACAGCTGCTAAAGAAGAAACAAGATCTGCTGCTACAGAAGCAACAGAATCAGCTACTGCAGCAGTAACGGAATCACCCGTCGCAGAAAAAGAAGTGGATTTTGAAAACGAAACAGAATCGGCAACTGGCAAAGATACCGAATCAGACGAGAAGGAAGAAGTAAGCTCCGTAGTGCAGAAAACGCAGAGCGATCAAGAGGTCGATAAAGATTTAAGCCAAGGCGAATCGTCACCAGAAATTCCTTGATTGAATCGTGAGGTGCACGCCTAGCTCGCTATGATAAATGTATGAGTCAATTACAGCAACACATCATAGAAGAGCTGGGCGTGCGCCCAATTATTGATCCAGCAGAAGAAGTTGAGTTAAGAGTTCGTTTCCTTGTGGATTATGTGCGTGCATCTCACGCTCGTGGTTTTGTGCTGGGAATTTCTGGAGGCGTCGATTCCACGCTTGGCGGGCGTTTGAGTCAGCTTGCTGCTGAGCGCGCTCGCGAAGAAGGAATAGAAGCACAGTTCATAGCGGTTCGTCTCCCGTATCGTGTGCAGGCAGATGAAGTAGACGCGCAGCGCGCACTCGATTTTATTCAGCCAGATATGATGCTCACTTTCAATATTGCAGCCTCAGTTGATGCGTGCGAAAAAGATTTCCAGCAGGCAACTGGTCTGCCGATCTCTGATTTCAACAAAGGCAACATGAAAGCGCGTATGCGTATGATTGCGCAATACGCTATTGCAGGCGATCGCTCAATGCTCGTGGTGGGCACAGATCACGCAGCCGAAGCCATCACTGGCTTTTATACAAAGTTTGGTGACGGCGGTGCAGACGTGACGCCTTTAGCAGGGCTCAACAAGCGTCAGGTTCGTTCCCTCGTCACCTATCTTGGCGGATGCGATGAACTATCAGGAAAAATCCCAACCGCCGATTTATTGGATGGCACACCTGGGCGCACAGATGAAGATGAGCTAGGGCTGAGCTATGCCGATATCGATGATTTCCTTGAAGGTAAGGATGTGCAGGAAAACGTGGCTGTGAAACTGGAGAACTATTTCTTGCGCACACGCCACAAGCGGACTATGCCCGTGATGCCGCGTGATACGTGGTGGCGCTAGATCTGCGGCGCATCTTTGCTATCGCATGGGCTGGCAGTGGGGTATGTGCTGTCTGTGATAGAGCTTTGCCGATGAGATCGTGAGTGGCGAGGAGCTGGGCGGCGAACTAGTGGGCGTGTGCGCTGAAGTGCATGAGCTCCTAAATCGTATGTGCGTGTAGGGAGTATCCAATTTAGTTTTCGGGCCAAAATTCCGCATATCGAACAGAATATAATTGCCGTTGCCATGCCGATTTCATAGAAACCGAAATTCTGCCATACCACCATTTGAAAAGCTGCTAGAAAAGCAAATGTGGCATATAGAGGTTTTCCGCCGAAAACTGCTGGAGTTTCGTGGCAGAGTATGTCGCGGATAATGCCTCCGCACACCGCCGTCACTACTCCAAGAAAAATTGATGGAATCCAGCCGAGCCCAGCAGCAAATCCTTTTGAAGCTCCTGTTGCACTCCAACATCCCAAGGCAAGCACATCTGCGAGCACCAGCGTGCGGCGTGACCACTTATGCCCAAAAGAGAAAAAATAGCCGATAAATGCCGCTGAAAAAGCTCCAGAAAGATACCACGGATCTGTAAGAGCTACAGGAAATCCCTGCCCGAGCATCATATCTCGCAAAAGACCGCCTCCGAGAGCAGACGCAGCGCCGAGCGTCAGATAGCCAACAAGATCGTACCTATGGCGCCGCGCAGCCGCAGCACCAAGCAAGCCGTTGGCAAATACGCCCGTCACATCAACAATGCGAAAGAGAAGCTCTGGATCCACGCACTGAGCCTTTCTTACGGTTGTTCGGGTTTATTATGAACCCACGTTTTCAGCACGCGCTCCATTTTGGCTAAGTCTTCATCGTTGTGCACGGAAAAGAGAATCAGCTCCATCACTCCTGCGTGAGTGCGGATCCAATCATCAACCGTCTGCAGTGCGATCACAGCAGCTTGCTCAAAGGGGAAGCCGTTCATGCCAGTTGCGAGAGCGGGGAAGGCAATGCTCTTTACGTCTCCTTTTATGCGAGCCAATTCTAGGCTGTTCCAGTAGCAATCGCGCAAAAATTCCCGATCGCGCTGTGTGGGCTGATGATCAACGATTTCTGGTGCGACGGTATGAATTACGTAGCGAGCAGGCATTCGGTAGCCGCGCGTCATGACGGCGGAGCCTGGTTCGGCGTCGCTTTCCATCGCGTCGTGAATAGTGGCACAGTCGTTGCGCATCCAAGGCCCAGCCTGCAAGTTGATCACAGAATCGAGGCAGCCATGTAGAGGAATGCGGCAGCCAGTGAGAGAAGGAAGAGCTGAATTGACAACGGCATCGACGACGAGCTGGCGAATATCGCCCAGATAGAGAGCAGTATTATGCCCTTGAGGATAATCGTTTTCCGGAAACATTTCATCTACGCGGCGCAAATGAGCTGCTTCCACGCGACCGTGCATACCGCTTACGCGGAAGAGAATAGTATTGATAGCGCGCTCTGTGATCGGATCGAGCGCGCCTGGATCGTGCTGGGTAAGCTCCGCTTCCAGCCAGCGCAGAAGACCCTCGTCTGTGGATAGGTGAGCTACGGACGACGTGCCAGTGTAGTGCTTATTAGGAAGCCCGCCCAGCGCCGTCATCAAAAGATCATGCCCTGAGCGCAAATCGTGCGTAGGGAGCGAGAAAGGTTCATCTAGTTTAATGAGATCTCGGTATTCAGCCAAGTCCATCGTGTGTCCCTCCTTAGTGTGCTATTTCAAGACTACCGAATATTTGGCGTGGCTTGGAATTGAGGCAATGATTGGAAGAATGTTGCTAAGAGCGTAAAGTCGCAGGTATCTACGAGAGAAATAGGCGATCTTTGCAGCGATTGCTCTACATAGTTCCCTGCAGGTTATATTTACATAATTCCCTGTTCGGTGAGGTAGGTGAGTACAGCGCGTACGCGTCGATTCTCTTCTCCTGATGCAAGCCCTAACTTGCGGAAGACGTTTGCTACGTGTTTCGAGACGGCAGCTCCAGAAAGATATAGCTGCGCGGCGATGTCTGAATTAGATAATCCTTGTGCCATGAGTTCAAGTACTTCGAGTTCACGAGGTGAAAGATTTTCGAGCGCACTGCTTTTCCCTTGCACTAAACCAGCAGCTACTTCAGGATCAACTACCACGCCGCCTGCTGCAACAATTCCGAGAGAACGCACAAAATCTGCTACTCGTGCCACGCGATCCTTGAGTAAATATCCTAGACCTCCCTGAGAGCTGTGTGAGTATGTAGAGGAAAATGGTGAAAAGTTTTGATGATTCTTTTCAGCGCTTTTGCCGTCACTAAAAAGTACGCGAGCATAGGCGGGTGCAATATATTGCGAAAGAACCATCACGTTGAGCTGTGGAAACTCACGCCGAAGATCTACGGCAGTGCGTAGTCCATCGTCACTCATCCCTGGAGGCATTCGCACATCGGTAATTAATACATCGATTATTTCGCCAGCGTTGAGTAGTGCGCTAACTCGTGAGCGTAGTTGGCCTGCATCTTGTGCGTGCCCGATAATCTCATGCCCAGTGCGTTCAAGAATCCCTCCTAAACCTTCACGAATAAGAGCTGAATCGTCTGCAAGAAAAATTTTCATGCTGCTACCCCGCTTTCTCCCTGGTTTAGTAATAGCGGTATTGATGCTGCTACCGTGGTTGGTCCTCCTAGTGGAGAGTCGCAGTAGAGGTTTCCGCCAAAAGTAGCTAAACGTTCTTGCAAGCCAGAAAGCCCATGCCCTGGAAGTATCACAGCTCCACCTGGTCCTTCATCCACTATGGAAATATGTAGATCGTTATCTGCGGCGAGCAGGATAGTTGCCTGTGCATCGGGGGCATATTTTGCCACGTTTGTGAGCGCTTCGGCGGTGAAGAAGTAAGCCGTTGCTGCTACTCCCTCAGGCATAGTTGGCAAGGGATGCGGTACCACAACTTTTGCTTGTACAGAGCTTCTTTCTGCGAGTGCTCGCACAGCTGCTTCTAATCCGATATTAGCAAGCACGTTTGGGTGAATGTTGTTTACCGTGGCTCGCAAAGCTCTTAATCCTTCTTCACCAGATTTTTGAGCGCGATCGAGCACAGTGCGTAAATCGGTGAGAATTGTGCAAAGATCAGGGTTTGCACTGGTAGAGGAGGTGGGAAGCGTAGTTGCGAGAGCAGAAGAGGGTGCTGGAGTGGAAGAGATGGCTGAAGCAGAAATGGATGTTGAGGCAATAGAAGCAGTGTCTGAAGCAGGTGAAGAAGTAGTGGTTGGGGAAATAAGCGTAGAAGTAGAATGCTGAGAATCTTGATATTGCTGAATCAGCAGATCAAGGATCATGTGAGCTTCACCGATTGCCATATTGGCAGCAACGAGGTATTGCTGAGCACCGTCATGTAGATCTCGTTCAATTCTGCGGCGTTCAATTTCGAATGCCTGCACGATTGCTCGGCGTGATGAGCGTAGTTGCAGAATTTGCGTGGCGGCAGACCGACGTGTGAATATCATACTATTTCGCATTCTCCTCTTTGTTTACTGCTCAGATTGGTTCGGAGATGAACCGTGGTCTGCTTTGCTTGATATAGCGTGAAGAGCGAAGCGGTATTTTCCTTTTCCCTGGCCACTCACGGGTGAGATGGCGCGTGCATCGAGAAGTTTTCGCAGTAGATCAGAAGCAGGAGAAGCCGTGACGTTCAAAAGGGTGACGACGTCTGCGCGTGAAAACACCCCGTCGTCACCAAATTTCGCATAAAGCCTTTCTGCGTGACGAGCAGAAACTGGTGCCAGTGAAAGAAAACGAATGTCCTGTTTTTCGGGCGAATGTCCTGATTTTTGGAGTTGAATGTCCTGTTTTTTCGGCGAATGTCCTGATTTTTGGGGTGAATGTCCTGATTTTTGGAGTTGAATGTCCTGATTTTCAGGCGGCACAATCAAACCACTGATATGCATATAGCGGTTATGTAGGTCGTTTTCTTCACCCAGTAAAACATTTCGCAAAAAATTTACGAGATATTCGGTAGTTTCGTGAATATCCTTTGAAAGTTTCTCGTAGTTGGCGCGAACCATAGCATTTCGGAAATACCACGCGTGCTGGGCAAAAGGAAGATTATCTACAATAAAACCGAGCGAACGTAAGTATTTAATGAAAAACACAGCCGTTGTGCGTGTATTTCCCTCGCCAAATACATGGATTTGCCAGAGGCGTGCCACGAAATTCGCAAGATGTTCAATAGTTTGCCCAGTATCCAGCCCTTTATAGCTGAAAGATTGCTCGGTAGATAAATCATATTCCAGTGTGGCAAGCAAATCTGCAGCATTGCCGTACGTGACGGTATCGCCGCCCAGTACCCATTCTTTTTTCGATATATTGTAGGTGCGAATTTTTCCTGCGTGTGGATATATTCCGTCGAAGAGGCGCCGATGTATTGCTAAGTATTGCGCAACAGAAAAAACGAATCCCTGCTCAGATAAAAGCTGAGCGATTCTCGTTGCCACTTTATCTGCTTCGTCTACCCGATCCACTGCAAGATCTGGATTATCGTGATAGTGCGAATCAATCAATTGCTGGGCGTTATCGAGGGTAATCTCTCCCTCGATTGTGCGGAGAGCAGTATCAAGAAGGTATTGCGACGGCGTTAATCCATCAACTGCCTGTAAGCCAATCGCAGTCTGCCAAGCATCTGCCAGCGTACGCTGCGACGGCGGACCGTGGCGCAGATATTCAGCAAAAGGATCTTCTGTGAGGTCTTCAAACTCTTTGTAATTTTCTGTATTTGCGAGATGTTTGGTCTTATTTTCAGATTTTTTTGTGATATTTTCAGGATTTTTCGCCATTTCACCTCCTTTTACTCTTCTCTATTTTAACTGAACTATCTATAAAATCTTTGCTGATTTTATTTGTGCAGATTCTATTCGCTGGCAGAAAACTAGCTTTTCATTTTTTGGCAACGTATATGGGTGAAGGGTATGAAAACGCTGATTGCATTGATGAAAGCATATGTGAGCAGGCAATGCACTATAGAGAGATGCGCATAAACAGTAAATACGGCGCTTGTTGATTTTCTCTGTGAATATGAAGCTCACAAATATCTTGAAGAATAGCGGATTGCGAAGGAAGTGACGCGTGTGGGAAGAAGTATTGCGTGCGCAGGTTTCTCAATGGCGCAATAGATATACGTTATTTTTTGATTATTTATGTGGTTCATTATTTATGCGAACTCATTTATGTGAACTCAACGCAACTGCAATCGTCACGCAGATAAGCCCCAGAATCCCTCCAAAGTTTGGAGCTTGATGGAGCAGAAGAAAGCCGACGATTAGTGAAGTAGCCGGATAAAGCGAGCTGAGAAGTGAATAAGTATCAGCGCGCACGTGTTTAAGAATTGTGATTTCCAGCAGGAACGGCAAAAAAGATGAAAAGATTGCTACAGCAATCATCATAGCTAGATAGTGCATATTCGTGACGATTGATGCAAAGCCAGCAAACGCGAAAGGAACGTAAAATATAGCGCCAGCGCATAAACCGATCGCAAGAGAATCAGGTCCGTTAGTAGATGTGCTTACTTTTCGCCCAAGCCAGATATACAACGCCCAAAAAACGCCAGCAAAAAGGGAAAGTGCTACGCCGATTCGTGCGCGAGAATCGCTTAAGTCTACACCTATCCACGAAATAAGAAATACGCCGAGAGCAGCAAAGCAGATAGCCACGCGCACTCGCACACCGCGCCCTGTTAATGCTGCGAGGATCACTGGTCCAAGAAACTCTAAAGCAACGGCTGTTCCTAAATGTACGTAGCTGATTGCGTAATAAAACACCACGTTCATACTGGTAAGAGCAAGACCGAATAGGGCGGGTGTGCGCAAAAACCTGTATGCGGCACGCGGATTTTTCCACGGCACAGGAGGTCTTCGCCACGCCAGCATGATTATTCCTGCAATGCTGAAGCGTCCCCATGCCACTGCCCCTGCTGTCGTTACCGAAAAAAGCTGTACAGCAAATGATGCGCCTAAATATTGCACCAAGCCTGAAAGAATAACGAAAAGCGGAGCAAATAGCGCAATACGATCTGGTGCTGTTGGCTGAGAATCGGCAGATGACAAAAGGTTTTCTGCAGAAGGAAAATCGGCGGAGGAATTATTCACTCAGAGATTGTAACGCTCCTGCTGCGCTATTCATTACTTTTGCTGTGTGCGTGCTTTCGCATGTGCGTGAAGATGTATATGTGCGTGATGCATATAGGTAAAAGTAAGGAATGAGCTAGCCAGAGTGATAACGATGGAAGTAGCGATGATGGTGACGACGGCAACGATGGCAGCGTGCGGCGGCAGGGCGGTTGGGCCGTCTTTGGTGATACGTTATGCGTCTATTGTTTTCGTTTGTTTTTCGATGCTGCTTCTTCCGTTTCCCCTCGTAGGCGCATAGCACGTACATAGGGGGAGGTAGAACTTAGTGCATAGGGGTTAGATCTTAAAAAGGAGCAGAGAGCCGTTTACTCAACAGCCCTCTGCTCAATGTGGGTTCGCTATATGCTTTATCTACATATAAAGGCACATAGTGTTTTAATGCTCAGCGAATTGATATTCACCAAATCCGCTTTTTTGATGTGAGTAGCGCCCCTCCTGCCACACTCAGCAACACAGCCAGTGCTATTAACCCAGCAGTAGCACTACCAGTTTTCTGTAACTGTTTATTGACTATCGGCTCAGTAGGTTTTTGAGGAGATTCCTTTTCTGAGGGGTTATCTTCGCCTGGTTGCTGCTCAGGCTGCGGCGTTGGCATGGCAGCTACAACCTGGAAATTAGCGGTGACGATTTCGTTAGAGCCATCTTCGTAGGTAACTTTCACGCTCACAGAGATGGTCTCGTTTACATGATCGCTTGGTACTTTCCATGTGATAGCACCGCTATCTTCAGCAATGCTCATATTGGCAGGAGCTGTTTCGGCAAACTCAAACTTTTTCGCTTTAGCTTTTCCTTCTGACGCTGTAAAGCTGGGCACTGCAGTAGTAGCTGTCTCGCCAGCTTTTGCTTGCGCATCAGCGTAGGCTGGCTGATATTTATCAGCGTCCATTTCGTTACAGTTCACCACAGCATCTGCCCAATCAGCATGATCGTTACCGTTTGAATTACCTGCATCCGCAAAGAGAGTGATTTTCTCTTGATTTTCAACGGAAACCTTTAGCTCTTGGGCTTTTTCTCCAGGTTTTTGTTGGGACGATGCGCCAAGCTCGCTGCCATCTGCTCCGAGCACTCGGAAAATTACGCCGTCAGCGTTCTTATTCTTCGTATCTTTCTGCGTATCGTCAATACCTACCTTGGCGCTGAAGCTCGTGCAGTTTTTGCCTAGATGCACGGTAATCTTTGATGATGCGTGTGTGCCAATGCCGCTACGATACTTTTCTCCGCCTATCAGCAATGGTGAGCCAAGCAGCGTGCGGTTTACGCGAATTAAACCATCATCGGCCCAGCCAATAGTGCTGCCGTCATACCAGGGTAGATTCGCCACGGATACGCCTTTACCGTGCGGTTTTTGCATATTAGGTGCTGCATCCCGATCTGCAGGTGTGATACTCCAGCGAGTATTCGTCATATCGCTGGGCAGCTGGATAAGATCGGTTGGCATTGGGCGCGATTTCGCATTGTCGTCCATATCGCCCACATTTCCCAGATCTACGTGCTTTTCTTCTCCCGTGGAAATAGCTAAATCCATATTGGTCAGGGCGTGGCGCACAATATATCTGCCGTTATTGTCGGCAATGATCTGCCACTTCTGGTTATTACGAATACTGGTGGAAGAATTATTCTTCCATGTGCCCGTATGGTATTTCACGTCCATATCTGCCACGCAATCCACGAGTGCAGGGCGTGCTCCAACTTCGTTTACCACAGTTAAATCAGTTGTGGCGTATTGCCGTTTACTGCCGTTCAGATTGTGCTTGCCCACATCCATAGTGAGGCATTTGCCGCTGGCTTTAGATTTCAGCTGGTAATAGTGGTCGTAAGTGCTCTTAATTTCCCATTGGTCATCAGAATAAGCAATCGCGTCTGGTTCACGATTTTCTGATCCGTCTAAGCGCAAGCCCTCAGCGGTAAATGCGTATGTGCCATTTTCCAATGGTTTGCGATTCACGTTTTCCCAAAGCGGATTACGCCCGAGCTTCTTTGCAAAATCTACGAACGTTGCACCATCTTTCCAAGGGCGGCTGCCAGACCAGCCTATCTGGGAGACGAGACGGAATGCATCAAACGTTTCCATTTCTACTTCGTTTTCTGTCTGGTAGATCGAGGTGTCTGGCCAAATTGAAAGTTTAATACCGAGATTATTGGTGTTATTATCGGCCACTTTTCCACTCTTAAACGTCCCAGCGGTAAACCCTCTATCGTTATAAATCGTGGCGGCACCGTTATTTTGGATACGCCAGCCCATTTCTCGCGAGAAATAGAGATCATAATTCGTATTATTGACCTTATGCCCTTTATCGATAAGACTTTGCGGACTAAGCCCGTTTTGCCACATATCGATCACGATATCTTTATCGAGCTGGTCGATATTGCTGGCATTTAAGCCATCGTTCCACATACGTAGAGTTTTGCCTTTGCTCTTCACGTACTTATTGATGTCGTTGACGAATTCCACAAAGAGCCGTGCTCCATCTTTGCCTTTTTCTCCAAATACTGGGTAATTGCTGTAGGAACTGCGATACATATATTCGTCGCCAGCCATATGCCAGTATTTTGAGGGGAAGACGTCAAGATAATCGTCGATCTGGCGCTTATAGAAAGCAACAGCTTCAGGATTCGTAATATCTAGACGATCGCTGTCGAGCGTTCCGTCAGTTTTCTTTAACTGATACTGAGGAAGGTTATGAATCTTCGGATCCATATGCCCTGGCGCGCCCATCTGTGGCACTATTTCAATGCCGAGCGTATCGGCAAATGCCACAATATCTTTAAGTTCTTCCTTAGAGTAGTAGGAATAGGTGTTGGTTACAGGCTCTTTATTGGATTGCATTTTCGCCGTCAAAATCACCTGATTCATGCGCAGATCAGCCATATCCGTGAGCATTCGCTCAATATAATCTGGCTGATTCTTAATTCGGCACGCACATAGCGTCACAGCGCGTTCAGTTTGCTGCGGTTTATCAGTAGCGTTGCCAAATGGAAGTTTGAGCTGCTGGCGGAGCATCTGTGAAACCGTCCTCGTGCCCCAGAAAGCTCCACGCTTTGCTGCCGCCGAGATCTGTACGCCTGTCTCGCCAATAGTGAGCTGGTAGCCTTCTTCGCCAAGTTTGGTCTTCTGCGCTTCATCAATGCTGATTGTGATGTCGTTAATTTCGGATTTAGCTCCATCAGAAGCTTGTGCCGTCACAGTTTCCGCAAGCCCTGCGGCTTTCAAATAGGCGTTCAGCTCTTGCGCAATAATCTTTGCCTGCGATTCGAATCCTGCAGGATAATATACTTTCGTCTGTGCAGTCAGCTCGAATACAGCGTTTGCGTCCAGATTTGCTTTCCAAGAATCCAGCGAAGGAATCGTTTGCGGCAGTTTTGTTGCAATCGGATCATCGGAAGGAAGTGGGATGGATTCGCCCGCATAGGTGAACTCTTGGAGTACTTTCGTTCCGTCAGTCACTTTCACTTTCACTTTAGGAGTGAAATTTCCTTGCGCAATATCTGCTGATTTAAGGGAATAATCGCTCGATGTGCAAGAGAAAGTGGCATCTTTCGCGAGTTTTCCGTTTTCATTTTGGCAAGAAAGAGTGAAATTCTCGCCAGTTAGCTGCACATCTATAGGAGTATTTCCTATGTTTTGCACAGTGGGAGTGAATGTAATTTTATCTCCCACAGCATAGCTGTTTTTCGTCCCTTTTACCTTCAGATCAGTGATCTTCACATGGCGCGCGTAAACTGGACTCTGCTTGCCTTGTACTGCTTCTAGCTGTGTAGCTGCCCCGCTATAGCCAGTATTTTGGTATTTGAAGGTGATTGACGGAGTAAAACCTCCCGCATCAATATCAGCTTGTGTGACTGTATGAGTTCGGTTTGCGCATGGAAGCGTTGCGCCAGCAGATAGACTCCGCCATTTGCAGCCTTCCCAGCCATTATCAAGATTCGACGCCGTGGCAGTAAAAGATTTATCTTGCCCCATCATATTCGTGACGTTTACGGTGAAGTTCATTTTCTCGCCCACTGCCCACGTGCCGTCGGATTTCGGGTTTGTGAGTTCAAAGGTGACGCCTACCGATTTAGTCGGGTCGGTGACGATGTTTGAATTAGTTACGTTTACGTTCACATCTCCGCGCAACTTGATATTGCTGCTTTCCAAGACGGAATCGAAATAATACGTCTGCTGGCTGGCATTAGCTGGAATGCTTACTCGCAGCGTCACTGTTTCTGAATTATTTGGATAAAGATCCTGAGCTAGCACGCTTTCTTCCATCGTCCAGCCTTGCGGAAGATTTAATTTCACGGGAGTGCCGACTGGAATTTTAGTATCGCCAGAATCGTCATTTTTAATGGTGATAGGGATTTCTACTGTAGTTCCTGCTTCTGCTTCGATAGTGGCATCTGCAAGAGAAACTTTTACGGGATTAAGCCAGGTCTTATCGAAAGTACCGAAATGAATCGTCTCAAACCAGTTGTTGCCAACCTGGTGGTCTTCTTCAAATGCGACGCCATACTGCCCTTTTTCTGCATCAATCACAACTAAATCTGAATAGGCAGCCTTATTATTCCAGTAGAGTTTACGGATCGGCCAAGTTGCTCCATCATCGTAGGAATAGCTCACAGCAAGGGTTTTACCGCTTTCTGCCATGCCAGAATAGAGAAGTTCCTTAGATTTTGGATCGCTGGCAGAAGCCTCAGGATACATGCGCACAATTGAGGCATTACGTCCAGGGGTCTTAGAATCTATGAGGGAGCGTTCAAGCTCAAGAGAACTCCACGTTTCGCCGCCGTCCGTACTCTTAGCAATATGACGGTATCCTCCCTTGCTGCTCATGCGGGAATTTAGCAAGAGCGTGCCGTCAGAAAGTTCTACCAGCTTATTTTCATTCATGTCTGTGCCGATAGTTGCTCCACGCTTCCACGTTTTTCCGTGGTCATCGGAATATACAGAATAGGCTGCCCACTCATTTCCTTTGCCAGCAATAAACTGGGTGATGAGGCGCCCGTTTTTAGATTCGTTTGCACCAGTTTGATGTTTGAGCTGGATACCATGCCCTGAGGAAGCAAAACCGCATGGATACCCAGGCTGTTTCACGTCTGCCGTCAGCCCACGATCGGTATCTTCTGTGCTGCCGTGGCGCTCTTTCCATGTGACGCCGTTATCAGTGGAAACAGAGAGGCTCACTCCCTGCACGTTTCTGTCTGTGAATTCATCTGTGCCTGTAGATCCATTCTGATTACACCCAGCATCATAAGAGTGCACGTGGAAATTAAAAATCGTATTTGTAGTTTCATCGTAAATATAGGCAGGATCAGAAAAACCCTCTTTATCTGGAGCGTTCATAGTGGTGCCTTTGCCAGCAGCAATCGTCGTCTGCTCACCCCATGTTTTGCCGCCATCAGTGGAGCGTTTTTGCATAATCGAATTGGGTGCAGGCGCATCACCATTTGCAGGGCGTGCATCATAAGATACGAGAAGATCGCCGTTCTTTAGTTTAATTACTGCGGGGATGCGGTAGTTGGTGATGCTGGCATCTCCATATTTCACTACAGTCGTGTGCGTAAATTCCCCTTCGGCAGCGTTCGCTTGCGGCACTTCCAGAATGCTCATTGTGATGGCTGATAAGCCAAGAGCAGCACCCGTAATCGATGCGAGCGCCTTTCCAAACTTCCCCATATCTATTTTTACCTTTCCAACTTGCTATCTACGTTGATGAACCTTGTTGGGAGTAGAAGAGTGCGCTGCTTACGGCACTATAAGCACACGCACTCATTCTCGCGATTCTATAATTTTCAGCGTCTCTAAGTATCTCATACGCGAAGTTGATGGAAAAAAGTCTTTCACAATCTTGCAAAAAGTATGAAAATTGCGCAGGAATTAAATAAAAACTTTCACGTAATAGCATTCCAGAAGGTTTTACTGTGGAAAAAGTAGAGCTGGCTATACCTGTAATCGGGAGGCAGCACCAGCACTTGCTCCATATTCTCAAGGTTTAATAGAACCATGAGTAATAACGCATATACACAGAAAAATTCTACGCCTTCGTCTCTTTTGCAAGCCACAGGCGTCACAAAAAATTTCGGCGTCACTCGTGCGCTCGCGGGAGTTGATCTTTCAATCGGTGCTGGTGAGCAGGTGGCGATTATGGGGCCCTCCGGTTCTGGAAAATCAACTCTGCTGCACGTGCTATCTGGCATTCTCAAACCGAGTACTGGAGTGGTCACCTTTGAGGGCTCGCCTATCAGTTCATTAAGTGACGCTAAGCGTTCAGCTTTGCGCCGCACGCGCTTCGGCTTCGTCTTTCAAGACGGGCAGCTTGTGTCAGAGTTGACGGCACGCGAAAACGTGGCTCTTCCGCTGCTTCTTAATGGCATTAAGCGGAGTGAAGCTTTTACCCTTGCAAAGGAATGGCTCCAGAAACTTGGTGTGGGTGATCAAGGGCGTAAACGCTTAGGTGAAATGAGCGGCGGGCAAGCTCAGCGCGTGGCGATTGCTCGTGCTCTTGTATGCTCGCCCGCGGTAATTTTTGCTGATGAACCCACGGGCGCTCTGGATCAGGCAACTGGGCATGAGGTGATGCAAATTCTCACCACTGCCGCGAAGATGAACGGCTCCACGCTCGTAGTGATTACTCACGATATTAAAGTGGCGGCATGGTGCCAGCGTTTAGTGGAAATTCGTGATGGTCTTGTGCATACGGACCGCCCAGTGAGTGAGGTGACGGCACGATGAATACAATCAGCTTTGCTTCTCAGCTCGCCACTGCGCGCCTGCGTATGCGCCAAGGTGCGGCTCTTCTTGATTCTTTTGCCGTCATTGCATTTGCTGTTTCAAGCTGGCTTACTCTTACTACGCTGGGTGGTATATGGATGTTTTGGCAGCGTATGCCGAACGTTGAGAAAAACATTGCTCACGTGCTCGGTGACCCTGAGTATATACGGTATCTTAACGGTTTAGGCGTGACGTATATGGCGTTGGCGTTTATCGCATTGGCACTCCTCACTGTGCCGCTTCTCTCGCTCGGAATGGCAGCAGCCCGGCTCGGTGCGCAAGGGCGTGCAAAACGGCTTGCTTCGCTCCGTCTCGTGGGAATGACTGCATGGCAGGTACAAAAAGTTTCCCTCATTGAAACAATGGTGCAGTACGCGATCGGTTTTGCTGTTGGGTTTGTGCTGTACGTGGGATCTCTGCCTGGGTGGCAGGCGCTTTCTTTTCAGGGAAAGAAAATTGAGATGTCCGAAATGCTCCTGCCGTGGTGGGGCGTACTCGTCACAATCGTATTTTTGGCAGTACTTGCTGCGTTATCTACTCTGCTTGGATTAGTGCGCGTAAGTATTTCTCCGTTGGGAGTGGCTCGCCGTTTTTCTCCGCGTGCTTTGAAACTATGGCGCTTCGTTTTCTTGGGTGCTGTTGTGGCTGCGGCAATTGCTATATTCATGTGCATCGACACTCATTATCTTGAAAATACTCGCGATACTATTCTTGCGATTGGTGCAGCGATGGCATTAGTGATTGTGGGTGTGAGTATTGCCGGCCCTCTCTTCATTCAGCTGACGGCTCGTTTTGGGCTGTTCACAAGCAATGGAGCGAAGCTTTTAGCAGCTCGGCGCGTGATTGACGATCCGCGAGCTGCGTGGCGCAACGTGAACGCTACAGCTCTTATGGGTTTGGTGACGGCGCAGATAGTGTCTGGAGGATTTTTTACGATCTCTTCTGCTGCTGTGGATAATGCTCAACGAACGTTAGAGGAAATAGCAAGGCATGACGTGACGACAGGTGTTTTTATCGTCTTTGCTTTTACTCTTGTACTTGGCGCTGTGAGCACTCTTATTCACCAGGCGTCAGACGTATTTGATCGCGCTCCTGGGCAGCGTGCTCTCGTGAACGCTGGTGTAGCGCTCGGCGTCTTCTCAGCAGCTCGTTTCCGCCAAGTGATGTGGCCATACAGCGTCACCACACTTTTTTCGGTTGTGATAGGAGTGTCGCCAGGGGTTGCTTACGCTGTATTCAATGGTTATTCCATAAGCTCCGATATGAGGTGGTTAGCTATTATGGTGGCACTTGGCACAATTATCACTCTAGGTGCTGTAGCGCTCACTATCCCGATTGAGCGGCGGGTGCTCACCGTGCAAGCTCGCCGAAATGATTAAGGGTGTTGTGTAAATTAAAAAAGGAAACTCAGCTCCTTCCACGCTAGGATACGCTCTCTGAGGAAATGCGAACAGCCTGTATCTGCGATATTATTGCCGCTTATAAGGCTGAGAAGAGATAGACGTGGAGGGGGCATGATTTCTTTCAATGGTTTGTTTTCTGGATCAAACGATGAACGTGCGCAGTTGCTTACCCATATCCAGAAGTGACATGAAGAAGGTGAGAATCAAAAAATTATCGATGCAATTGCCGAAATCCCTGAAGAAGAGCGTGGATATGAGCTTATCTCTTTGCTTGCTCGTGCGTTTATTAACTTAGCGATGACGACTTCAAATAAAGTATTTTATACACGAGCTGAAGAGCTTTTGCGCTCTGTTGAAACTGAAGGCTTGAACGATTCGATGTGGCACTATCGTATGGGATATGCCCTCTACTACATGGATCGTGAAGAAGAAGCGCTGCTGTATCTGAGGCAAGCATCGGCTCTTGACCCTGAACATTCTGAGGCTCGTAATCTTATTTCTGTATGTGAGCAATACATTGAGCGTTCGCGAGATATTGCGCCTGTGACGATTGAGCGTATGCAGGAATTTTTTGATGAAAGTGGGTATAGCTACGGTGTGGAAGCGCCTCAGAGGATTAGATCAGGATTCATGGGAAATCCTTTTGGGTTCGAACTCCATGAAGGAGAGTGTGTGTCGATGTGGGCTGCTTGGGCGCCTGATCTTCCTATTGAGCTTCGTACACAGCTGCTAAACGTTTGTAATGAGTGGAACAATAATACGCGATGCCCAAAAGCTTATGTGCAGGTAAAAGATGATGGTTCGCTATGGGTTTGCTGTGAGCATCAGATGCTTATCAGGCATGGGTGCGCCACTCATCAGCTTTTTCAAAATATATTTGTGTTTATTCGTACTGCGAGCGCTTTCTTTGAAGGGCTGGAAGAGCAGTTTCCTCAGTTTAAGCAGGAAGGTTCTTCCGATTCTTCAGAAAGCGTAGACGAATAAGGCTTCTTGCGATTGCTGTTTCCTTATATGTTGCGCTGGTATATTTGCCGTTTTGCGCTATCGTCGATACTATTGCTAGCGGTAGCGTGTCCGAGCGGCCGAAGGTGCAGCACTCGAAATGCTGTGTACGGTAACCCCGTACCGCGGGTTCAAATCCCGCCGCTACCGCGAGGAGAAAAATGCCCCAAGCGCTTGCGCTTGAGGGCATTTTTCGACGAAGCGGTACGCAAAATCGCGTAGCGGTTTTGCGAGTACCGTGAGGTGTGGTGGTGTGGTGTTGGTGTGTCTCGAGCGCTTGCGCTTGAGGGCATTTTTGGGCGTTGCTGGTACGCAAAATCGCGTAGCGGTTTTGCGAGTACCGTGTGGTGTGGTGGTGTGGTGTTGGTGTGTCTCGAGCGCTTGCGCTTGAGGGCATTTTT